>TARA_R110002051_G_scaffold91370_2_pt1 | contig 56858 bp, 54 predicted proteins | sample TARA_R110002051 | Tara Oceans TARA_R110002051 (sample SAMEA4397023) | marine metagenome | biome: Polar Biome; feature: [MES] marine water layer (ENVO:01000295) within the mesopelagic zone...; material: water (ENVO:00002006), including particulate matter (ENVO:01000060) such as......
ATGGGCAATACCAGCAGTTAACTCTCCAAGGCTAGCCATTTTCTCGGACTGGATGAGTTGAGATTGGGTGGCTTTTAATTCTTCTAAAGATTGATTTAACTCTGATGTTCTTTCTTTTACTTTTAATTCTAGCTTTTCATTTTGTGAAGTAATTAGCGCACTCTTTTCAGCTTCAACCTTTACAAGTTCCATTGCATTTTTACGCATATTCTCATTTTTCTCTCTCATGCGATAAGCGACAAATGCCAACATTCCAAAATAAAAAATTCCCTTACCAATTAAGTCACTATTTACAGAAACTAATCTTAAACTAAGATGATCACCAGAAGCGAGCCATCTAAATATAAGTCCTAGAAAAGAAGAAGTAAAAGATAAAAATAAACTAAACATGACTACCCTGACAGACATTACTTTTTTTCTGGATTTTAATGCGAAAATGAGTAAAAATATGGCAATCCCTATTACCGTAATTAGGTAGGAATAAGAACTGAAATACATTGCTAAAGATGCTATTATACAGAATAGAATCAACAATTTATGAAGGTTTCCATATAACATCCTATAGCCCAATAAAAGACATAATATAGGGAAGAAGAAAAATAAAATATTACTTACATAATCTAATGTAATCATGATGTTAGAAGGTAGGGTGAAAAATAAACTATCTCCACCAAAGAATGCCGATGCAATGGTTTCTAGTAACATTACAGTGCAAAAAAGAGCTATAATTAATAACTCCTTTTCATCTCTAATTAGAATATAGAGAAGCCAGAAAAGAATTGAGAATATAAAAGAGCTGATCAAGTCAAATAAAGCTTTAAAACTCAATAAACTCATATAGTCAAAATACGCGTTGGATACAATTCTGGTTGAACCCACTAGAGCTTTGGTTATGTTTCCATAAGTGCTATAGTCAACATAATGTATCGTTAATGTATGTACTGTATCAGGTTCTAAAAATATTGGGGTTCTTATTTCAAAATCTTGAATGTGTTCTTTAAATGAGGCTCTATCGTTCCCTTTTTCGCCAAATTGGCGGAACAACTTTCCATTTAAATAAATATCCTCTGCAGCATGATCTTCTTTATCTAAATAGAGAGGAAGCTTTGCTATAGCACTATCAATAGTAAACTGCAATCTGAACCATCCTTCAAATTTTCCAGAACTATCTACCATATCATTAGTTATCTCAGAAGGACTTAATCGTTCCCAGCCAACTAAATCAATCTCTACAGGAGATAAATCTTTTTCATTGCCCGATTTAAAAATCCAACCTTCTCTATTTTTCAACGTTAAACCAAATAGTGGATCTACATCTGCTTTCGTAAAATGTATAATGGTATCGAGTGCCAATCCATTTTTATCTACCGGGTTTTCTTGCCCACTTGCCGTAAATAGCATACAGAATAATAGCGTGATGAATAGGAGGGATTGTTTAATCATTGATTTTTAAGTTAATTATGAAAGTGGTGCCTTCACCTTCATTAGATTCTACTTTTAGCTCGCCACCATGTCCTTTGGATACAATATCGTAACTCATGCTTAATCCCAGGCCGGTACCTTGCCCTGTGGGTTTGGAGGTGAAAAAGGGTTGAAATATTTTCTCTTTGAACTTTTCAGGAATACCATCACCATTATCAGAAACACTAATGCTAATATGTTTACCTAGGTTTTTACTACTTAAAGAGACTATGGGTTTAAAACTTGTATTTTTTTGCTTTTTCTCGTTCACGGCATAAAAAGCATTCGTAATCAAATTGAGAATTACCCGCCCCATGTCTTGTGGTACAATATTTACTTTTCCAATGCTCTCATCAAAATTTGTAATGAGTTCTGCATTAAATGATTTATCCTTTGCTCGAAGACCATGATAAGCTAATCTAAGGTATTCGTCTGCCAAGGCATTAATGTCAGTTGGCTCTTTGGTTCCACTACTACTTCGTGAGTGTTGCAGCATACCTTTTACAATATTGTCCGCACGTTTACCATGGTGATTAATTTTTTCTAGGTTTTGCTTGATATCCAATGAAATAGCCTTCACTTCTTCAAGATCACCTTTATCCAACTCCTCGTTCATTTCATCTATAAGCTCGTTGCTTACTTCAGAGAAATTATTGACAAAGTTTAACGGATTCTGAATCTCATGGGCAATACCAGCGGTGAGTTCACCTAAGCTTGCCATTTTTTCAGATTGAATGAGTTGCTTTTGAGTTTCTTGCAGATTTTTTAAGGTTTTTTCTAGTCGTTGCTTTTCTTCAATAAGCGCTATTGATTGCTCTTCTTTCATCTGTAAATCCATAAAACGGATGAATGCCTGTTCAAAAACCTTGGCGAAACGAATTAGAATTTCCTGTTCCATTTGAGAAGGAATCAAACCTTTGGTATGTGAAGGAACCAAGATTGCAGAATGTTGGTTCCAAGCAAAGGAAAGGGTATGGTGGTTCTTTTTAAGAACGAGTTCCTTTATTTCCTCAGGAAAATGTTTGTAATCGCTATGCTCAAAACAATGTGTGAAAAAGCTGTTTTTTTCTTTAACCGAATAGGACTTTGAAAACCATTCATCTCCATTGTTTTTTGACTCCCAACTATCCCTAAAAATTTGATGATCAAAATAAGGTACCAGGTATTTCCCTGAATGAGAATAATCTGGAGATGCAATCCAGTGCACTACATCTTTAGAATCTTTGAAATAAGTACAGATAATTACTCCGCCAGCATCCATTACTATACCTAGGTCCTTCAGTTTTTCAGAAACTACTGCGACTACCTCTTGTAATTCATGTGGTTTTTGCATGGAAAGGGAACGCGATCGTACAGTTTCTAATGCAGCTTCAATTTGGGCTTCTTTTATCTGAGCCTCAGCTTTTTGAAGATCTAGAAATCGCGTGTAGGTTTGTTCAAATACTTTTCCGAAACGCTTAAAAATTTCATGAGCTTTTGGTACAGGTTCGTAGGTTATAAACATGACATATCCGTAATCAAAATATACAATATGAAATATTTGGAATGTAGGTAAAGGAAAACCAGCTTTTAAAATACCATCGATAACTTCGCCAAAAATAGGAAGGGTGCGCATAAACTCGTAATGCTTTACAATAGCATCTCCACCTAATTCATCAATATGAAAAGACTCTCCATTTTGTAACGGTTTTTTAAAATCATAACCTTCACCAACAATGGGTAAAACAAATGGCTTTTGAACAACACCTTCGCTACTCATGTTCGCGGTAGCATTTGTTTTGTCTTTATCCCAAATGCAATAGCCAGCGCTCCATGCCGGTATACCTAAAGCTTGAACTTGTAAAAAGAGATCATTGGCTGCTTCTGGCAATTCATTACTTTGTTGCATAGCCATGGTACGGGAGCGTACTTTTTCTAGAGCATGTTCAATTTGTGCTTCTCGTGCTTGTGCTTCTGCTTTTTGTAGGTCTAAAAAACGTGTATAGGTTTGTTCAAATACATTTGCAAAGCGCATGAAAATATCATGTGCTTCTGGTACAGGTTCTAAAGTGATAAAAAGTAAGTATCCGTATTTAAAAAAAATGACGTGATCAATTTGACTTACAGGAAAAGAGCCGCCACTTTCTTTAAGTTTTTTAAGTGCATCTCCCATTACAGGGAGTGTACACATGTATTCATAATGTTTTGCACAGACTTCACCTTCAAAATTCTGAATGTGCATCGATTGTCCTCTTTTTCCTATTTCATAATATTCTAGAAAAATGTTTTCTCTTGGTGTTTGGTATGTAGGCATTGTACCCTGTTCTGAACTGAACCACTCGGTAGAATCATTTTCATTATAAATATTAAAAGCACATCCTCTGGTTTTAATACCTAATCCTCGTACTTGACTATCTAATAAAAATGAAGTTTCTGCAAGCTCATTACTATGTTGCATAGCCATAGTACGGCTTCGCACTTTTTCTAAAGCTAACTCTATTTGGGTTTCTCTTGCCTGTTGTTCTGCTTTTTGTAAGTCTAAGAACCGCCTGTGCGCTAAATCAAAAGCTCCGGCGAATTGTATTAAAATATCGAGATCTTCTTTTGGCGGATTTTTAACTATACCAGGCAAACTATAGCCAATTTCACCATGACTTGTACGTGCCATAATAAATGTGAGTCCGCCAAGATGTTTAATATCATCATGAGTAGGGGCTTGTGGGTCTATGTTTTTAAAATCTCCAAGACGCACCATTTTATCTACATAGTCAATGGCTTCTTCGGCATTCATTGCATAAACTACAGTAGGTACAGTACTTTTTTCCCATTCGGCTAATAGTGAAATATCACCATGAATATGTCGTGGCAACTCCATCACAAAACCTATTTTGGTACCATCACCAGAAGACATTGCCTTTTCATAGGTTTCTGGTAGCCACATCATATGCCAGAAGTAATGTGCTTCGTAACCCAATTTTATGAATTCGGTGCGCATGGTAACAACGATATCTAACAAATCTGTTGATTCCTTCATTGCTACTGCCTGTGCGCGAATTCTTTGCAATGCCCCTTCAATTTCTAACGCACGATTTTTTGTTTCTAGCTCAACTGTTCGGCGTTTAATTGCTTCTTTTAGTACGGTGTTTTCTTTAGAAATTTTATCAAAACCTATAGTTTCACCTACTTCGGTTTTGGCATCTGGTGTAGAAAAATGCTGATATATAAATCGCCAGCCTTCAGCTTTTTCTTGGAGCGTACTTGTAAATCTAAATCGGCCGTAATAGCTGAATTCCTTTTCATTTAAAAACCATGCATCAAATAAATGAGTTATAAATACGAGTTTTCCAAACTGTTCTATGGTTTTAGTTTCGTTTCTTAAATTGCACTTACCGGCAAGTTGATCCGCAGTGTTGGCGAAAAAATGTGTAGTGTCTCTTCTATTTAAAAATTCTTCATTTTGGGTAGAACCAATAAAGTGATAGGCGTCATCAAGATAAGAGTCATAAGTTTTTACATCGCCATTTAAATAACTATGAACCCATTTGCTATAAACTTCTATTACTTGGTTTTCTGTTTTTTTGGTTGGTTTCATTTATTGAGGGGTAAATCTGTATAAAGAAAAAATGGCTTGACAGCATAAAAATTGTTTTATCAAGATGGTTATTCCTGATTAGTAAACAATATTGTCAAGTATTTTATCTAAATAGCGTTCAGCGGCAGAGAATTTCTTATCCATTTGGAATAATTCATGTATCTCTTTTTTTAATTCCGCCAATTCCATTTGACTAAAGTCTAGTTTAGCAATAGATCTCTCTATTTTTTCAATACTTGTATCCTCATCATCCATATTAAATTCTTGATGAATTACGGCAAAGGTATCGCTATCGGTTTTGCGTTTTATTAATGCTAATTCATCTTGTGTCTGAACTGAATCTGCTTGTGCGCAAAGTAGTAAGAGATATATTTTCAGTTCATGTTTGGTCCAATTTTTACTTGACTTATTCATTGCATTGAATTTTGTTTATTAGCTATTTAACTTTCTTAGATTGAAAGAATGTTCAAAATCAATGAAGAGTTTACTCAATTTTTAAATTGATGCAATAACTCTTAGGGGAAGTTTATGGGATTGTGAATATTCTAAATATACAATAATTCTTCTTAGTTTAGAAGTTGCCATAGTGCAAATAGCAAATGGATATCAATAGTAACACCTAACACCTCATTTGAAATAAAAAAACAGCTATTCCAGTAAGGATTATATTTTTATTAAATAGTATCACGTACTACTAATTCTAAATAGCTGTCTTTTTCATATAGGTAGGTATTTATTCGTTTTAAAGCCAATTATAACCATAAGCATAATTACTTTTATTTAGTTGGTTTCATATGTACTTCTAATTCTATTTCAAGAAGAAACTCTGGCAATGCCAATTCTTTAACCCCAAGCCAAGACCCTGTTGGAAAATGTTTGGTGTAAATTTCATTTCTATAGGCTGCAGTTTCTAAGAACTTAGGCATGTTAGTTGTAAAAATGTTTTCAACCACCACATCATCAAAAGAACAACCAAAGTGTTTTAGTATTTTATCTAAATCAGCATAACAGTTTATCATCTGTTGTTCAAAATCATCTACAGCGGTTGGGTTACCATCGGCGTCCATGCTTACAGCACCAGAAATTTTTATGTCATTACCAATTTTTACGGCATGTGTATATCCAAATATTTTCTCAACATCAGGTCGTAGTTGAAAATATTCAGGAGTTTCAGGTTTAAACTCTTCAATTTCCACATCTTCTACTATTTCTTTTTCCTTTACTTGTTGGTTGCAAGAAATTAGATTTAGAATTATTAAAAGTGGAAATATTAAATGTTTATAAATAGTCGTAAGGTTCATTTGATTTAGGATTAATAAAAATTATTTATTTGCTGCGTCTGCTAGTTGTTTGGTATCAACATATTGTTGAAAAGCTATTATTTTACCATCTTTTAAGGTCCAAAAATGGGCTACCTGGGCATTGATTAATGCTCCATTACTTTTTCTTTTAGCATTGTAGCGCAAGGTGGCAAGGACTTTATCGTTATACATGTCGTGCAGTTCAATGTTTTCGAGATTAAAGTAGTCATGTTCTTCACCTAATCTAGCAAAAACGCCATTTAAAACTGCTTCTGGCCCTACATAGGGGTTGCCATCAGCTAAGGCATTGCCTTCTGCTTCTTTCCAACTTATATTTTCATGCATTAAACCTAAAACTGTAGGTATATCTCCGGTAGCGAAACCTTTATATAATTTATCTATTACATGTATATTTTTCATTTTGTTATTAGGATTAAAATGATTTTGATTAATTGTATTAATTAAAAAATCAGCAGACTTAGTAGACAAAATCAAAGGTTTGGCTATCAAAAAACATTAATTTTTTTCCTATGATTTGGGTCTATATAGTTTTCCCTCAAAACACGTCTACTGATTTCTAATTTTTATTGGTTTGGTTATTTTTTATGATTTGTTTTATTCAGAAGGAGGTATTACTTTATATCCTTGTTTCGTTAATAAACTGATATAATCTAAATAGTAATGCATGGCGGCTATTTTATCATCAACAACTACAGCTGCAATATGATAAGGTACCGGTGTTACCTTCCCTGTTTTGGTATTTTCAAGAGTATTTACTCCCCAAGTAAGTAGCCATTCCCCTTCGTTCCAATTATCTTCCACTTTTACGGGTAAATAGAGGTCTTTTGATATATTGTGCTTGTAGGTGGCTAAACTATTTACCCAATATGCTTTATGTTCAGCCGTATTTAAAGAATCTAAACCACCTCCAAGTCCGTATACCATAGCATTTTTGGACATTAAATCTGCAAGTCCATCCGCATCGGCGTTCTGCAAAGCCGTTACATATTTTTTTAGAATTTCAGTAGCTCTTTTTCCATTGTTAAAATCTAGAGATACTTTTGGGTCTTGTGCATTGCCTATACTTACGGCAAACACCATCGTGACAATAAAAAAAATCGTTTTTAATTTTCTCATAATTTCTCGGTTTTATAGATTATTAATGCTGTTTAAAATTAAAACGGAGGCCTATATTAAAGAAATCATTATTTCAATTTAAAAACAATTGGTTATGGACGGATGGGTTTCTAAACTGTCCGAATACATCAATTTATTTATCAAGAAATTAAAGGAGTAAAAAAAATCGTGATATAATTTAGAGGAGGTGTTACCTGTGATCAATATAAATTGCTAACAGGTTACTTGTGTTTATATAATGAAAAATAAAGTAGGGGTGAGGCTTACTATTAGTAGTCTACATAGGGAAATTGAGTGGTAATCTGCCAGAAGGTTGTTTTTTTAATGCTTTTTATTATGAAATTATTGTACTAGGTATTTTATCTTCTTGAATTGTATTATTCTTGTCTAAATACACATAATAAGAATTATTTTCTGTGTCTAGGGAAATAGAGGTGAACACTTCTCCATCTATAAAATGAATTGCAGAACGATCATCACAAGCATACCCATCTGTAAGTTTTTTAGATATAATATTATTGTGGTACAAGGGTCTTCTTGATTTTTCTGAATTATAATGTGGGCAATGACTTTTATCAATAAAGGACATACATTTTACAATACTTAACTCTTTTGGTCTAGAGTCTGTTGTACCGCCATTAAACCAACACAATGAGCCTGCACTGCCACCACCCATAACAACACCATTATCATATGCTTTTTTAAGGGCAATATCTATACCTTGAGCTTTCCAAATGGCTAGCATATTTAAAGTGTTGCCGCCACCAACAACAATAGCATCCATATTGGAGATAATCTCTTCAAACGATTCTTGTTGGTCATAAGAATTTATCCAAACACTTAAAACGTGCGGAGTAACATTAATTTGTGAACAAACCTCGTAAAACAAATCTATATAATTTTGGTCTTCTCCGCTGGCGGTAGGTATAAAACAAAGATTCGGTTTTTTTTTACCAGTAGCAATTGCCATATATTTTAAAAATGGAACTGTATGTCTTCCACTACCATAGACTAAGAGTTGTTTCTTCATAAGGGCAAATTAATTGATTCTAAAACGAAATTAAAAGTATAAAGCCATTATATTTTTTTATTATATGCCTCTATATTTAATTCATAATTGGAGTAGACAAGGTATAGCCTAAATCTTCCATTAGGCTTAATTTATCAAAATAAGCTGCTTCATGAACAATTTTCCCCGCATCATTAAAGGTTAAAATACTAATGCCACTTGTTTGCCCTACTTTTCCCGTAGGCGGAGTTTTTCCGAACATTCCTGTATTAGTACCAGTGCTTTCCCAATTTACATAAGCTCTATTTTCAATTACTGCTATTTCTTTATCGACAATCTTAATATCTGGCATAGCCCTTTGCCAAAAATGCATTGATTTAAATAGTTCGTGTTGGTTGTAAGAGATATTCTCACCATTAACGTTACGAACAACATTCTGTATGGTTACAGATTGCTGTAATAGGGTATCATACTCGCTCCAAGCAATTAAATATTTTTTTGCTGTCTTTTTTAAGGAAGAGACATGAGTGTTTTTCGCCATTATTAAGCTCTTGTTTTCAAGTTGCGCTTTATCTCTACAGGCAACAAGCAGTATCAGTATAATAATAGATATTGTTTGGAGATAGGTTTTCATAATAGGCTTTTTGGAGTTAAGATGTTTTCTCAAGTAAACTATAATTTATTGATTATCAGTTTTAAAAAGGATGAGTTCTTAAGACAATTGTCCGAACAATAACAATTATTGATCAAGGTGTAAAATGCGTATAATGTTGTACATTTAAGGATAGCTCATTTTCCCTTAGTGAGATTCAACTTGCAGAATGAGAGTCTATTATCTTAAAATCTATCCATTACTTTTATGGTCTTTATTAGGACTTAGCTTTAGCTATGGGCAAATAGTAGATTTAGCAAGCGAGCATCCCTATAAAAAGGTTTTTGTAGAAACAGATAATTTCGGCACTTCTTACCTAGATACTTTAGAGAATAACTATAAAAGGTTGAAGCCAGATTCTCTAAGGTGGTCAATGCTAAATGATTTGGCATATTATTGGCACACTAGAAATTTAAATAGGGCATTAGCTTTAACAAGAGAAGGATTGAATGGTACTAGGTTAACCGATTCATTATGGCATGGTCGATTTCAAATAACACAAGGAGCCATTTTTTTACGATTAGAGAAATTAGATAGTGCACAAATAGTTTTGGAATTAGCAAAGAAAAAAGTTCGTAAGTCAGATTTAGCATTCTTAAATACCCAATTAGGATATGTTTACGAACGTAGAGGCCAGCTTGACAAGGCGGCTGATTACGCCTTAAAATCGCTGGAATTAGGAAATGAATACAACGATATAAAGGCAAAGGCTATGGCCTATAGTGATCTAAGTAATCTTTTTTGGAAACAATCAAAATTTGAATCTGGCGTGGAGTATGGGCTTCGCTCATTAGAATTATTTGAAGAATGGGGAATAACTGATTTAGATTATGATTTTACCTTATATGTTATTGGTAATAACTATTTAGCCTTAGATAATTACGAGCAGGCACGTAAATATTACGAGCAATCGATTATTATAGGAGAACGCTACGGGTTTTACAATAATTTAAGTGATGTTTATATTTCATTAGTTGACCTCTATTCTTATTTAAATGAGTTTGAGAAAGCAATGGAAGCTGGCCACAATGCTGTCAAATATGCTGATTTATTAGAGAATAACTTCATGATTATGCGTTCTTGGCTTGCAGTAGGGAAAATGCAAAACATGAAAGGAAACTATAAAGAAGCAATTGATGGGCTCAAAAAATCAATTTTAATAGCAACTAAAGACTTTGGAGATGCCTATTATTTAAGTGATGCTTACAAAGAATTAGGAAGCGCATACGCAGAACAACAAGATTATAAAAGTGCGTTTAATTCCCTTTCTAAATACGATTCCTTAAAAAACGAAATATTTACTGCAGAAGCTGACCAAAGAATATCTCAGCTAAGAACAGAATTTGATGTTGCTAAAAAAGAGAGTACTATAGCATTACAAAAAATTCAAATAAAAAAACAAAAGTCCCGTCAACAATTAATGATAATTATAGCAGTCTTATTATTATTACTTCTACTATTGGCCTATAAAGCTATTTCTAATAATTCAAAGAAGAATAAACTATTGCAAAAGAAAAATTTAGAAAAAGAATTTTTACTGAAGGAAATACATCATAGAGTCAAGAATAATCTTGAAATTGTTTCAAGTTTACTATCGCTACAGACTTCATTAATAGATGATCCTAAGATTTTAAATGCAATGGAACAAACTCAGAACAGGGTACATAGTATGGGGATGATACACCAAAAGCTATACTTGGGTGAAAAATTGGCTACCATTGAGATGAAGGATTATTTCAATAATTTAAGTGATTATATAGTACACTCTTTTGGTAAAAATGAAGAAGTAAATATTATAATAAGAATGGACCCACTTGAATTAGATATAGATATGGCTATACCAATAGGGTTGATTGCTAATGAGTTAATTACTAATTCTTTAAAGTATGCTTTTCCAAATAATAGAAAAGGAACTATACAATTGACCATGTCTAAAAACCATGGTTTATTTGTTTTAGAGGTTTCGGATGATGGCATAGGAATATCAAATAGGAGTAATAATAAGGGTACAGGATTTGGAACACACTTGGTAAATTTATTGGTAAAACAGTTAGATGGAAAAATGGTGTTACTTACAGATCAGGGTACTTCAATTAACATCCAATTTCAGAATGTAAAAGCTGCTTAATGGAAAATAATTTGATAAAAATATTGATCGTTGAAGATGATATGATAATTGCCGCTAATTTATCTATTCAATTAACAAGTTTGGGGTATGAGGTAACCGGAATAATACCTAGGGGAGAAGAAGCAATTTTACATGTAAGGGAACAATCTCCACATATTTTGTTAATGGATATAAACCTTAAAGGTGCTCTTAATGGTATAGAGACCGTAAAAGTCATACAAAAAGAGAAAGATATTCCTATCATTTATCTTACAGCAAATAGTGATGACGCTACTTTTGAAAAGGCTAAAGAAACACATCCCCAAGCTTTTATAACTAAACCCTTTAATAAAGTAAGTTTACAAAGAACAATAGCTTTGGTGGTTGAGCAATTAAAAGAAAATAGTAGTACAATTGAAGGCACACAGCAAATAGAAATTCTAGACGACCGTATTTTTGTACGACATAACGGAAGGATGGAAAAATTACTATTAGATGATATTCTATATATAGAAGCTGACCGTAATTATTGTACTCTAATAACGCAAAAAGTCAATCATATACTTACCTGCACGCTAAAAGTTATGCAAGAAAAACTACCAAGTGCTAGTTTCGTTAGAGTACATCGTTCTTTTATTATTAATATTTCTAAATTAGATGTATTGGCAGATGGGCATTTAGAGATTGGGCGAAAGGTAATTCCTATTGGAAAATCTCATAAAGAGTTATTATTAAACCGAATTAGAACTATATAGAGGTTTTTATGGTTATTTAGAATAAGATATCATTATAAAATTATAAACCTCCGGAACATATGTTATGGAGGTTTGTAACTTTTAGACAGAAAGTTTTAGCTTAATCCTTACTACGTGATACATTTCTGTTTGTATTTTTTTTACTAGTATTTCTGTTATTTTTTCCTCTAAAATTGTTACCGCCAGGTCTATTTTTATTTTTCCCTGATTTCCCCGGACCTCTAGGAGTTCTTGTGGGTCTATCATCTTTATCTTCCTCACCATCCTCATCGGTAAACTGATGCTCTGGCATACGTGGTACCGCTTGGTTAATTAACTTTTCAATATCACGTAAGTAGGGTCTTTCTTCTTTATCGCAGAATGAAAGCGCAGTTCCACTAGCACTAGCACGACCAGTTCTACCAATTCGGTGAACATACGTTTCAGATACATTTGGTAGATCATAGTTTACCACCAATGATAAATCATCAACATCAATACCTCTTGCAGCAATATCTGTGGCAACTAATACTTTTAGTTTTCCGTCTTTAAAATCGCCTAGAGCTTTTTGTCTTGCAGTTTGCGATTTGTTACCATGTATTGCGGCAGCTCTAATACCAGCTTGGTCTAATTTCTTTACAATTTTATTAGCTCCATGTTTAGTTCTAGAAAAAACAAGGACAGATTCTTTAGGCTGTTGCTCAAGTAAATGAATAAGTAATTTTGGTTTATTCCCTTTACTAACAAAATAGACACCTTGTTCTACTTTTTCTGCAGTAGCTTGTTCAGGTTTAATAGTTACGCGCTCAAAATCTCCTAGCATCTTTTTAGATAGCTCCACAATATCTTTTGGCATAGTAGCCGAAAAGAATAGCGATTGTCTTTTAGGAGGAAGCTTTGCAATGATTTTTTTGATGTCGTGAATGAAACCCATATCTAGCATTTGGTCTGCTTCATCTAATACAACATGCTCTAAATCTCTAAACGAAATAAAACCCTGGTTCATTAAATCTAACAAACGACCAGGAGTAGCAATTAAGATGTCAACACCACCTCTTAATGCGTTTACTTGTTTCCCTTGTTTAACACCTCCAAAAATAACAGTGTTTCGTAAACCGGTATGTTTTCCATAAGCAGTGAAGCTTTCACCAATTTGTATGGCAAGCTCACGCGTAGGTGTAACTACTAAGGCTTTAACCTTACGTTTTGTTTGACTTAAGCTAATACCTTCATAAAGCTGATGAAGAATTGGAATTCCAAATGCAGCTGTTTTTCCGGTTCCAGTTTGCGCAACACCTAATAGATCCTTGCCTTTTAATAGTATAGGAATAGATTGTTCTTGAATTGGGGTAGGGTGAGTATAACCTTCAGCCTCTAAAGCTTTTAGGATTGGTTCGGCTAAGCCGAGTTCTTTAAATGTCATAAAATTTTAATAAGCGGCAAAGGTACGCTTTAATGTGGAAGAAAATTAAAAGTAGTTAGTAGTTAGTTTTTGTTGGTTTGTAATGAGTATCAAGTAATGATTATTAAGTAATAAGTACATAGTGGGCTGTACTAAGTTGAAAGTAGAAAAGAGAAAATAGAATACAGAGGAAAGACATTTTGAACATTTACAATTTTTCAAAGCTAAATTGTAAATGTTACGGACAACTGACAACCACGATGAGCATGAACTTGATATTTGAATTTGAACTTGTAATTTCATTGCGCCTATCGATTAACGACATCAAAAATCGGTAAGGTGATTTTATGATAGGTGTCGTTTATCGATAAGATTTTACACTTAAACCTAAGGCGTGTAAACTAACGAGTAAACAGTGTTTTTCAGCGATTCACCACCCAGCGAAACAGGGCCTGCGGCGTTCTATTATTGTAACAAACGCAAGTCATGAAAACAATAATAACAATCATCTTTATCATCTTCTTAAGCTTAACTGCACAAGCACAGAATACTTCTAACGAAGTAAAGGTTGAAACTGTTGAAATGACTATTGTTACTGAAACTACTTACGAGTTGAACCTTGAAACTAAAACTGAGGTTGCTCGTTTATACAAATTCAAGAATTCTAGAATTAAAAGAGATTTAAACTTTGTTACTAAGACTAACGCTCCTAAAATGGCTTAAGTTTCAGTATTCTGTTGCCGGTCACAGTTTACAGTATTAAGTGTTAGGTACAAAGTACAAAGTAGAAAGTAGAAAGTAAAAAAAAGAAAATAGAGTAGAGGGAAAAGATTTTTACTAATAAAAATTTCGCTTTGCTAAATTTTCATTTTTCCAACAGCCAACAGCCAACTAAAGACCTACCATAGCAGCTTCAGCGCATCGTTCTCCGTCCATTGCAGCAGAAACAATACCACCAGCATAACCACCACCCTCACCACAAGGGAATAGGCCTTTGATAACCGGGTGTTCTAATTTTTCATTTCTTGGAATACTTACAGGAGAAGAGGTTCTAGATTCTACACCTACAATATTTGCTTCGGCAGTATAGTATCCGTGCATTTTATCGCCGAAGGCTTTGAAGCCTTGGCGTAATCTACCACCTATTAATTTAGGTAGTAAAGAATGTAAAGGTGCAGAGTTAAGACCAGGTTGATATGACGTAGGATTTAAGTCTGCAGAAAGATTTCCTTCTACGAAATCGGTCAATCGTTGTGCAGGAGCGGTTTGAGAGCGTCCGCCAGATGTAAATGCTAATCGTTCTAAATCCTTCTGATATTCTAAACCTTTTAAGGCTCCAAATTTCTCGTACTTGACAATATCCTTGTCGACATTTATTTCAACCACGATGCCAGAATTGGCATACAAGTTATTTCGTTTCGAGGGCGACATTCCGTTCACAACAACCTCACCAGGAGATGTCGCTGCAGGAACTATGAATCCCCCAGGGCACATACAAAAAGAATACACGCCACGTTCTTTTACCTGTTCTACCAAACTGTACGAAGCTGCAGGTAATAATTCGCTACGGTCACCAGAACAGTGGTATTGAATACTATCTATAATATGCTGCGGATGTTCTACACGAACACCCATGGCAAATGACTTTGCTTCAAGAGCAATATCTTTTTTATGCAGTAAATCGAATATATCACGAGCTGAATGGCCCGTTGCTAGTATCACTCGTTCAACAGCCATTTCATCAGATTCGTTTAAAACAATGGCTTTTAGGGTATTGTCTTTTATAACGAAATCGGTCACTTTGGTATTAAAGTGAATTTCGCCACCGTGCTCTTGAATTACTTCGCGAATATTCTGTACAATTTTAGGAAGTTTATTCGTCCCAATATGAGGATGCGCATCTACCAGAATCTGGTCTGTAGCACCATGAAAAACTAAGCTTTCAAAGATGCGACGCACATCTCCACGCTTAAGACTGCGGGTATATAATTTTCCGTCCGAATAGGTTCCGGCACCACCTTCGCCAAAGCAATAATTACTTTCTGGGTTTACTTGATGGTCTTGGTTTATGGCTTTTAAATCTCGTCTACGGTCTTTAACGTTATTACCACGTTCTAAGACAATAGGTTTGTAGCCCATTTCTAAACAACGCAGGGCAGCCCACATACCTGCAGGTCCAAAGCCTATAATGTGTATAGGTTTGGCATTAGATACATCTTTATATATAAAATTAAGGGTATCGTTAGGGGCAGGTTCGTTAATGTATACCGCCAATTTATAATTGAACACAATTTTAGGCTTACGAGCGTCTATTGATTTACGGAGTACCTTAATTTTAAAGGAGTTTTCTTCTAGCCCAAGATATTTTGCCGTTCGAATTTGTAATCCGTTTGGGGTTGCTTCCTCCTTTAAAGTTAATCGTAACTGTACATTTCTTACCATGCGGCAAAATTAAATGAAATTATATTACTGATTTAATTATCCTAATATTCCTTTTAAGGCAATTTTAAACATAAATTTATTTAGATATTTCTTCTAAAGCCTGTTTAAAAGAATTTATAGAGCGTGTAATATCAGTTGCCGTTGTTGCCCATGAACAGATACTGATTCTAATAACTTTTTTACCTTTCCATACAGAACCTCCTGCCCAACATTCTCGTAATTCTTGAACCTTTTGTAGTACATTATCCGTTATTTCATCAGTATCACATTGAATTAAAACTTGATTGAAAACAACATCATTTAGAACAGTAAATCCATTTATAACTTTAATTTCTTTGGCAAACTGATTGGCTCTTAAGTGCATTTCATAAATCATTTCATCAATACCATTTTTGCCTAAATATTTCATTGTTGCCCAAAGCTCAATAACTCTGGCTCTACGTGACATCTCTGGTGTATAGAACATACCATCTCGCTTTTCGCCTGTTATAATGTAGCTTCCGGTCATATGCAGGGCAGACCTTATTGCGACTTCATCTTCGCAAAGAATAATGCCGCAATCATAAGGAGTGTTTAGAGTTTTATGTCCGTCAACGGCCCAAGAGTTGGCTCCTTCAATTCCCTCTGTTAAATGTTTTAATTTATTAACTGCACCAGCCCACAAACCAAAAGCACCATCAATATGTACCCATGACCCTGCCTTTTTTGCAATTTCACATAGTTGGAGGAAATTATCAAAAGAGCCACTATTTACGTTACCAGCTTGTAGAATTAAAATAGTTCTTTCATCTAATTGGGGTAAACTTGTTAGGTCTAATCTACCTTGATTATCAACATCTACCCATTCAATATTTTCTTTACCAAAACCTAAAAGTCCTATTGCTTTAAGAATAGTAGAATGTGCATGTTTACCCGTAACAATGCGTAGTTGAGGAGCATTGTACAAACCTTTATCGTTTATGTTCCAATTTAAGTTAGAAAGTAATCTAAAGCGTGCAGCTGCCAATCCGCAGAAATTAGCTGTAGAAGTTCCACTTACAAAACCTGCAACCGTACTTTCAGGAAGATTAAAAATCTCTTTTAACCATTTTTCTACAACAGTTTCTAGGGTTGATCCAATAGGTGAGAGCACATGCATGGCCGGTGCTTGATCCCAAAATGTAGATATTACTTTTGCGGCTAAACTTACAGGTATAGCACCACCAGAAACAAAGCCGAAGTATCTAGCACCTGTTGTGGTAACTGTAGCTGGAGAACCGTATTGGTTTAAAAAATCTAAAACATCATTGGCATTGGTCGAATCCTGCGGCATTGATTCATTAAATTTATCTAAGTTATATAATGCCTGTTCTGTTGGATATACATTTCGTTCAAAAACACTTTCTAAGTATTCCTTTGCAAATTGTTGTGCTTTTTCAAAAATGATTTTCTCATCCACTTCTTTATACATCTGGTTCTGTACTATACTTGTGCTGTTCATTTTATATGTTTTTAGAATTGTTACTACTTATCGCATTCAAAATTGAACAATATATAGATACCATAACAGATTCAGTTTTTGTAAATTTAACCAGTACAGATAAAAAAATCATATTGAAATCAATAAGCACTAATAGTTACAAATACATTGAAATTGCCAGTAGTCTAGAACAGCAAATTTATGATGGTGTTCTTAAGTTAGGTGATAAATTACCCTCATTACGTGTATTGCAGCAAGAATACGGAGTTAGTATCAGTACAGTGCTACAAGCTTATTATCAATTAGAAGCAAAAAGTTTAATTGAGCCTAAAGCAAAATCTGGATATTTTGTCATTTTTTGTTCAGCGGATATTCCAAAGAATCCCGGCAAGAGTAGTCCGGATCAATCATCTGTAAAAAGTAGTTCAACAGAAATTATCGTTGATTTTTTTCAGAACCTTTCTATTGAAAAGGGCGTTGATTTTTCATTGGGTGTACCGTCAAAAGAATTGTTGCCTATTGCGAAGTTAAACAAGGTAATACATGAGGCAATTATTTCATTGCCACAAGGAGGTAGTGCGCAAGGCGATATTTTAGGGCGTGAAAATTTACGTAGACAAATAGCGCGAAGGTCTATTTTATGGGGAGGTAAGCTTACAGAAAATGATATAATCATAACATCTGGTTGTACCAGCGCATTATCATTTTCGTTGATGACCGTAACGAATCCTGGAGATACGATTGCAGTGGAAAGCCCTGTTTATTTCGGATTATTACAACTTGCAAAGACATTAGGGTTAAGAGTGTTAGAGTTACCAACAGATCCTCTATCAGGAATAGATTTGAATGCCCTAGAAAAAGCAATTGAAAATAATGATATTAAGACAATTGCAATTATTTCTAATTTTAATAACCCCATGGGAAATACAATGTCAAATAATGGTAAAAAGGCATTAGTAGAAATTATTCAGAAACATCGTATACCTCTGATTGAAGATGATATATATGGAGATATCTATTATGGAGCTAGTAGACCTACAACGTGCAAAACCTATGATGATAGCGGTCTAGTAATACTCTGTGGTTCTTTCTCTAAAACTTTGGCTTGTGGTTATAGAGTAGGTTGGGTAGTACCTGGTAACTATTTTGATGAAATTGTAAAATTAAAACTCTATTTAGCTTCTACGACTGCAACAATTACCGAAGAAGCTTTAGCGCTATTTTTAGAAAAAGGCAGGTATGACCATCATTTAAGAAAGTTGAGACATACGTTACATGCAAATAGTTTAAAATTTTTAAAAGCCATTGTCGCTTATTTTCCGAAAAATACTCGTGTTAGTAAACCAAAGGGAGGGTTTCTATTATGGGTGGAACTATCTAATTCTATTAATACCGAGGTACTTTATAAATTAGCTGAGTCTGAAGAAATCCGATTTTTTCCAGGGAAAATTTTCACACTCCAAGACCAATACACCAATTGTCTACGATTGAGTTATGGGTTAGTTTGGAATGAAGAAATAGATAATGCTTTGAACCGTTTAGGGATGCTCGTTAAAAACTATGAGAAATTAAAGAGGTAAGTGTTATAGGTCTATTGTGGAAACTACTTTTCTACAATAGTTCTAAATGTCAAATTCACCCTAGGGTTTTTGCTTTTGGTAGTAGGAGGAAGTCGATGAAGCCAATTCGTTTGGGTTTCGTCTTTCATAACTAGCAGGCTACCGTGTTCTAAAATGATTTCTACCTTTTCTTTGGTGTCTTTATGCTTAAAAGCGAATTTGCGCTCATCACCAAAGTTAAGAGAGGCAATGGCGCCATTTTTTTTTAAGTCCTTTTCTCCGTCACTATGCCACGCCATACCTTCACTACCATCATGATACAAGTTTAGCAGGCAAGAGTTGAACGTTTCTCCTGTTTCTTGTTCTACTTTGTTCTTTAAGTACAATAACTCTGTTGTCCAAGGGAGAGCCAATTTAGTAGTGTTTGAATAACTATATTCAAATGGTTTTTCGCCGTACCATGCTACTTTTCGTTTTGTAATAATCTTTTTTCCAAAGATGATCGCTTCATCATTCTTCCAAACAATGTTGTTGAGTAGTTTATCTAGGTAATCTTCAGATTCCTGCTGGGTAAGTATTTTTCCATAATAATTAACTGTTCCACCCTGTGGAAGCAAATTTTTACTTTGGTCAGCCGGTATTTCAAATAATTTCATTTTTCCATTTTTTGTATGCTTCTCTCATGCAATGTCCACAAGGTCGGTAATCACTGTTTAAAGCTTCCTGTAATGACGAGAAAAACACTCTGTTTTCTCTTTTCATACGTAGTCCAGATTTACATTTTAGAGTACCATATATATTCAATTTCTTATTTCCTCCAAACGTAATAGCGCCTGTTTTAATTTTAAACCTGACCATATTATCATTAAGCAAATTATGATGAAACATAGTAATATAAGTTATAAAGATAACGTGTGATGAATACTAGTAAAAATAAACAATTCAAAAGGTATTACATCTGTTAGTTTAAGAATTTACTTTAGCTGCCTCCCAACCAATTATGGCTGTTTTACGGGTGTTACCCCACATATAACCACCTAAATTACCTGTAGATTGTATTACTCTATGACAAGGTATTAGAAAAGCAACAGGGTTACTGCCAATAGCAGTGCCAATAGCTCTTGAGGCCTTTGATTTGTCTATTTCTCTTGCAATTGTGCCATAGGTAGATAAGTTTCCCGTTGGTATTTTTAACAATGTTTCCCAAACTTTTAATTGAAAAGGAGTACCCGTTAAATGCAACTTTATTTGCTGTAATTTGCCCCAATCGCTTTGAAAAATACGTAGCGCATTTTCTTGTAATTTGTCTATAGTCTGATGGAATATTGCATTTGGGAATCTATTATTTAAGGTTTGTAGTGCTTCATCTTTGTCGGTGTAAAATGCCATATGGCAAATACCTTTATTGGTCGATGCAACAATAATGTAACCAAAAGGACTTAAAGCATAACTGTAATTTACGGATAAGCTCTCACCACCATTTTTAAATTCACCGGGAGTCATACCTTCAATTTTAACGAATAGATCATGTAAACGTCCTGTACCCGATAAGCCTGTTTGGTGAGCGGCATCAAACAAAGTAGCATGTTGCTGTTTTAATAATTGCTTAGCATATTGAATACTTGTGTATTGCATAAATTTTTTAGGACTTACGCCAGCCCAATCAGTAAAAAGGCGTTGAAAGTGAAAGGGACTTAAGTGAACCTTTTCCGCGATTTCGTTTAAAGAGGGTTGCTCTTTAAAGTTCTCCTTTATAAATTCAATTGCATCTGCAATTCTGATATAATTAATAGTGTCTTGTTCAGTCATTTTTCAACATTTTTCACTGTAAAATTAAAGAGATACTATTGGGATTAAAACCCAATTCTTGCTAAAAGTAGCGGTTTGTATGTTATACTGAATAGGTACATTTATAAAATAAATGATACTTGCTTGTGTAAAAAAAAGCGAATAGCTAACCATTATAAGATTATCTATTCGCTTTTATACTTAACTAGAACCGAGAAGGTTTGTTCTAATTGCTTTTAAGTAAATAATTAATAGTCCTATTCCATTTTTCTATAGACTGAAATTCTCCACTTAATTGGTAATTAACTTCAACGTCATAAAATTCAAAAACAGTGTCCGATTCATTTGTTTTTTTAGGAAAAAGATTCAAAAGCAAACGCTCGGTTATTTTCTCCTTTCTGGCATACGACTTACCAATATTTGCAATTTCACTAGTTTTAATAGAGGATAAATCTGCATACTGCTGATTTAAAACTTCCCCTGATTTTGAAATGAAGAACACGAACTTTTTATTAGCATCTACACCTATGGCGTAATGACCAAAAATTTCATATTCGTTAATTTGACAATTATGTTTGTTTGCGATGTCATTTAAAGATGACTTCATTTGTTTTTCTTTTGTTTTTCTACTTCTGTTCGTAACAACAAAAGGCATTGCACAAAGTGCAACAGATGCTAAACCAATAGCGACTATTCCTAATTCCATTTTTTACTTTTTTAAATATGAGATGCTGATTTTTGTATGAAGTGATAATTCACATCATAAATAAATATAAACAGGGCTAACCCAGTGGAAATCCTAATTAAAATGGATTACCAGAAACTATGGAAAGGGAAGATAAGGTCAGATTTTCTATGTCTGATTAATAGTGTATTAGCGTACTGTTTGTACTGCTTATATCTTGAGGAAAAAAGTAACTCACTATTGATAATGTGCGAGTTGAAACTTGTAAAAGGAAGTTTGTAATTAGGAGATGAAACCTCGGCAACGTCGTAAATAGAAACTTCTGTTTGTTGGGCATGAGGTGATAATACCTTACAGGATTCAGAAAAATATGTTTTCTGATTATCATTTTGGCTTAAAACAACCGCCTTAGAAAAGGGTAACGTATTTGTAGAACTATATAACCCGAAACAGTAAACTGTAGCGAGCAACAAAACTCTGAATATGTTATTTGTACTTTTCATTTTATGCAATAACCCCTTGGTCGAGAATTACATTTACTTCTTTCAAACTTTCTTCATTATCTAGTAGTAAAACTAAAGTGTCATTAGCTTCAATAACGGTTGAACCGCCAGGGCGTACAAATTTACCATTTCTCTTAATCATGACAATAAAAGCGGACATTGGAAAATGCAAATCTATAATACGTTTTTCAACGGCAAAACTATGCGGAAGTATTTTTACCTCTTCCATTTCTGATTTTGGTAAATTAAGAATATATCTTTCGTTTTCTGCGATAGGCTTAACTTCATCGGGAAGGGCAACATTTAACCATTTTGCAAAAATTGATAAACTGGTTCCTTGAATTAAGACAGAAGAAACCGATATAAAGAATACTATACTAAATATGATATTTGCCTTGTCAATGCCTGCCAATAGGGGGTAAGTGGCAAATACAATAGGTACCGCACCTCGTAGACCAACCCATGAAATATAGAACCTTCTGCCCAGTTTCATTTTAAAGAACATTAAGCTTAGAAAAACACTAACAGGTCTTGCAATTAAGATTAGAAAAATGGAAATAAGTAATCCGATGCCTAAATAAGGAACAATCTGAGACGGAAAAACTAGGAGGCCAAGTGTAAGGAACAAAACGATCTGCATAAGCCAGGCCATACCATCGAACATTTTTAATATGGTCGATTTATGAATTAAATCTTGATTGCCTAAATAAACCGCACATATGTAAATAGCTAAGAACCCATTACCACCAACGGCATCGGTTGCCGAAAAGGTGATGAACATTAATGCAATAACTAATACGGGATATAGTCCTTCAAAACCTAGTTTAATTTTATTGATGATAATCTCGCTCAGTTTCCCAAAAGCGAAACCGCCAATAGCCCCTAATATCATTTGTTGCAAAAATAGGGGTATGATGGAAAGAACACTTAAATCTTGATTAATGACCAAGGTTAAAAAAGCAAGTGTTAGTACATAGGCCATAGGGTCGTTACTACCACTTTCTAGTTCTAATGTAGGTCTAAGGTTGCTTTTTAACGCTAAGTTCTTTGAGCGTAATATGGAGAAGACAGCGGCGGCATCGGTCGATGAAACTATAGATCCCAGAAGCATACTCTCGTAAATGGTGAAGTCTGTAATGTTGTACACAAAAGTACCTAGTGTAAGTGCTGTAAGTAAAACACCTAAGGTAGAAAGTACCAAACCTTCTTTTAAAATCGGTTTTACAGCTTTCCAGTTGGTATCCAGCCCACCAGAAAAAAGAATGAAGTTAAGAGATACTATACCAATGAATTGTGCAAGCTTGGGGTCATCGAATTGAATACCACCAATACCATCAGAACCTGCCAGCATACCAATAGCCAAGAAAAGGATTAATGTAGGTACCCCAAACTTGTAGGAGGTCTTACCTACTATAATGCTAATAAATAGCAGAATAGAACCTACTAAAAGTATGTTTTCTATGGTGAGGTTCATTGGTGGTTATTAATCTTAATTTTAATGTAGCAAAGTTAAATCATTTATTAAAAAACCAATGTAAATGTTAAGGTTTGGCACAATGTTAACATGTTTCATTAGTACCTAACATTTATTAAAAAAATTAATTTGTTTTTCTGATTAGGGCAGTTATAATATTTATGAGGTATAGAGACTGTATACAAACTGCTACAACTGCGGATATAGTAATAGTTACTTGTGCATCAAAATATAAAGAGGTAATACCTTGATTGGATTCCGGTAAGAAAAATGGGATCAATAAAATCAAGCATAAACTGATAACTGTGATGATTAAATGAATTATGGTAAGCCAATTTACCAACCTTCTGTTTAATTTAATTATTACCCAATAGCCTAATCCTATAATTCCACACATAATTGAAAGTAATGCACCTAAATTAAGCATTGTGATTACAAAATAGGTATCATGAATATTGATGGCGATAGTTTCATTTGAATCTATATAGCCAATTAAAAGTAAAACGGGAATAAGAATCCAGAATACGAAATGAGGTTTTTGAGTAATTTTCTTCATCTATAGTTGTAGTATTATTCTTAAGGTCAAGTTAATCATTATTAAGGTCTTCCCAATTTGTATTTTAAATTAATATTTATAAATACATTTGCATATATCAATATATTAAACACATCATGGAGCTAAAACAAGTAGAGAAAATATCTAAAGCATTAAGTGATGTTAATCGGTTAAAATTGTTGCAGTATATGCAAAAGAATCAAGGAAAGGTAGAATGTACTAAAGCCTGTACTTTATTAGACTTAGCTCAGCCATCAATTAGTCATCATATTAAGAAATTAGTAGAAGCAGGTTTGATAAAGCAGCACAAAATAGGACGAAATTATAATTATTCTTTGAATCATGAAGTTTGGGATAAGTACATGTTACGTTTACAAAATCTGTAGTCTATTTGAGTTAATATATAGATACTTTTAAATATATAAATGAATTTATTGGTATGAAGAAGATTGAATATTCCATCTTAGATTTAGCCATAGTTTCTGAAGGCGCTACACTTAAAGATACTTTTGATCACTCGGTTGCCCTTGCCCAAGCAGCGGAAGCAGCAGGATATACCCGTTTTTGGTTGGCCGAGCATCACAATTCTGTGGCCATTGGTAGTAGTGCAACATCTATTTTAATAGGTAAGATTGCCGAAGAAACTAAAAGCATTCGTGTTGGATCGGGCGGAATTATGTTGCCAAACCACTCCCCATTAATTATCGCAGAGCAGTTTGGTACACTGGGAATATTATATCCTAATCGTATAGATTTAGGATTAGGTCGCGCACCAGGAACAGATCAACTTACCGCCCAAGCTATTCGGTCAGATTTTTTCCAAGCCGCACAGTCGTTTCCTTTAGAGGTTGAAAAAATACAACGTTATTTTTCTACAGAAAATGCAAATGCCAAAGTAAGAGCCACCCTAGCAGAAGGGGTGGAGGTACCTTTGTATATTTTGGGTTCAAGTACCGATAGTGCTCACTTAGCGGCGAAAAAAGGATTGCCCTATGCATTTGCGAGTCACTTTGCAACAACGCACCTAATGAATGCCTTACAAATTTATCATCAAGAATTTCAACCGTCGGATGTATTGGAGAAACCATATACCATGGCTGGAGTGAATATTATCATTTCAGATACAGATGAAGAAGCAGAGCGTATTTCAACTTCACTTTACAAAATGATTATTGGTTTATTAACGGGAAACAGAGGTTTTATGCAACCACCAGTAGACATGACGAATGATTTGCGCGCGTTAAGTCAAAACCCTTCTGTGCAACAAATGTTGAAATATTCTTTTATAGGAAGTAAAGAGACTGTTAAAAAACAAATACAGCAGTTTATTGCAGATACACAAGTTGACGAACTCATAGGGGTGACCAATATCTATGATGGTCAGGACCGCATAAAGTCATACAAATTGTTTGCGGAGATTATGAAAGAACTGAACGTTTAAACTCCTTCATTTAAAGGTATTAGTTACTACCGTTAATTGTTAATGATTAAATCTAGAATATGGTAGTATGATGTATATTGGGCTTTAATTTTAGATTCTGGTCTTCTTTCTTTACTATATGTGCCATTATCTATTTTCAAATTTGTCACCTTATACTTCAATTTAATAGCCACAAGAGGGAGGAGAAAATCTAACCCCCACATTTGGTCATATTCCCGTACAATTTGCTGTTGTAAAACTGTTGTTAAAACGTTTTTTCCAAATAATAAAACCCCAGAAGATACGGGGTTGTAGTTCTTTATATTAAGGTTTTTGTTTAAATAAAGCACCATTTTAGCTTGCTCTTCAATTTCTAGTGCACATTGGTTTTTTACGTTATCAATTTGTCGTTCACCAACTAAAATTTCATTAAGGCTTAGTTGGTTGTTTTTTATACGATTCATAAAAATATCAAGAAGTATAGGGTGAGAAAAATCACTATCCATATCACATTTTATAATGAAATCTGCTTTTAATTTTAATGCAGCTTCAAACAATATTTTTGTACTTCTTACAATTCCTAAATTTTTATTATTACGTATAATTTGAAGTTTACTAAAAACATCAGCCTTAAATGAATTTAAAATTAAAGCCGATTCATCGGTACTAAAATCATCTACAACAAGTACTTGAAAAGTATACTCTTTATAGGAGTGAATTTTTGATAAGATTGTTTTTAGGGTAGAAATTATATTTTTTTCCTCATTAAAACAGGGGATTACAATTACTATTTTATGCATTGTTTTATATTTAGAGCTAAGTAAATTCTACTTTAAAAAGTGTTTTTTATTTATATTATTCATGTACTTCAATAATAGATTGTCGTTCTCTATTAACAGTTAGTTTAGTTACATCTGGTCTGGAATAATGCCCGACTGAATCAAAATTTTGTCGTTCTTCTAGCACTCTATTAAAATCTATAGTTGCGGTAATTAGGCCTTCTTTTTTAATAACGGGAGACACTACCCATTCACCATCTGGCCCAGCAATACAAGAGCCTCCATTTGCTAAGGTATCGGGAGCGTTTTTAAGAATCTCATTTAGGTGAGGTGTGTCTTTGGGAAAATCTTTTTTGCTCATTAAGCTAGAAACAGAAACTACAAATGAACGAGATTCTTTGGCAATAAACTTTGTAATATCAATAGTGTTATGTTTAGAGCCTGGCCAAACAGCAATATGTAAATCTTCACCTAATCCGTACAATGTTGTTCTAGCTAAAGGCATCCAGTTTTCCCAACAGTTTAGTCCGCCAACGGTAAAGTTTTTTAAATCATGAACTTGCAAACCATTCCCATCACCAGGCGCCCAGGTAAGTCGCTCTTCATAGGTAGGCTGTAGTTTTCTATGAACAGATTTAATTTGCCCTTCACTATTTATGTACGCCAGCGAACAATATAGACTATGACCACCTCTGTTCTGGGCGCGTTCCATTAATCCTAAGTAAATGGCAATTTTATGTTGCTTCGCTAAAGCACAAATATCATCTAATTCTCCCGCTTCAATTTGAATGGAATTCTTGATATAATGAGCGTGAATTTCTTTCTGCACTTTAGAATCAAATTGAGCACCATTGGTCATGGAAACCCAAAAAGGGTAACCTGGTAATAATGCCTCACCAAAAACCACCAATTCGCAACCATCATTACCAGCTTTACTAATATATTCTTTGATTTTATCAATAGTCGCATGTTTGTTTAGCCAAACCGGAGAGATTTGGGCCATACCAATTTTAAGGTTGTTTTGAAGCGGAGTGTCTATTATTTTGGGCATTGCTGATTGGTGTTTTTATACTATAATTTTGAAATTAAATCTATTACTATAATGCTGTATATTAAAATAGGGTAAAGATCAACTTTAATTTAAAATATGTAAATAACTGATTTAGATATTTTTATTAGTTTAAAATTATTCTTTTAAAATGCCGTTTTGGCTTACACTATAAAAAGAAGTACCATCAAAACGAAACAATCCCATATAGCCGCCCAGCCATAATTTACCTTCCTTATCTTCAAAAATGCATTGTATGGCTACGCTTTTAAGTCCGTTATTTTCGTTGAAATTTGTGGCAGAGGTACCATTGTATCTATAGACGCCAAAACTTTCGATTGGAAACCAAATTTGACCAGATGTATCTTCAAATAAACTCCATACTTCGGTGCTATTTTCTCTTTCTTTTGTAGCGACTTTTGTGAAAGATTTTCCATCCCAAAAGCAGGCACCTTGGTAATGAGTGGCAAACCAAATATTTCCTTTTTTATCCTCTAAAATGTCATTTACGGCATTATTGCACAATCCATCTTTTTCTGAAAGATTAGCTAAAGATTTTCCATTATAATAATAAGCACCCGCATTAGTGCCAAACCACATAATACCTTTACTATCTTCCATTATACTATGAACGATTTTTGCACTGGTGACACCTCTGTTGTAATCCGGTTTTGCTTCAGGTAAGGCAAACGAAGAAAATTTTTGACCATCAAATAAGTTTATACCTTCTAGGGTGCCTATCCAAATAATGCCTTTGCTATCCATATATAAACTCCAAACATTGTTATTATTTAAACCTTCATTTTCTGTGAAATTCACAAAGGAATCACCATCGTATTTGGTGATTCCCCGTTCGGTACCGAACCAGATATTACCGTCTTTATCTTCTATTATCCCCCTTACGGCAACACCTCCAAAACCCTGATTAATTGAAAAATACTCAAGAGTAGTTCCATTATACCGTGCAACACCATCTCCGTTGGTACCAAACCATATATTTCCACTTTTATCTTGAAATATTCTACGTATAAATTGACTTAAGGGTATATCAATTTCGGGTTGTAAAAAAGGACTTTTATACTCATTTTTAAGAGGTTGTGATTTTTGTAGCGGAATGTCCTTTAGTGAGTTTCTTGTTTCCTTTTCTTTGGTGCTCGGTATATTTTCTTTTTTTTGTCCGTTACACGAAATGATAAAGGCTGAAAACAGGAGTAGTAGGAGTGAAGATAAACTAATAAGGGTCTGTTTTTCATTCGTATATATCTTCATTTTTTTGCAGTTAATTGAGTTTAGTTATATTTAATTTCCATTGCTTTGGTTAGGCGTAAATTAATTTTGGTCATCGCTTTTTTCTACTGGTTAAAGGTTGCATTTATTATTTAAGCTTAGACTTCTTTCATTTTTATAATATTTTAAAAATGAATTACTGCGTTTAGTGTACGTTATTCAATAATCCAATTTGCGATATAAACTCCATTTCCACTATTCTATTTCCAAACCAATGGTATGGACTTATTGCTCCAAAAATATCTGTACAATAACAATTAAGAAACAGTTCATTGTTTTGAAAAATAATGGTCAAATATTTTCCCGAATGAAATCCACTCCATTTATCAGCAACTAGTAAAGTCTTATAATCTATTCCTTCATCGATTACTTTCCATTTTTTCAATTCAGATATTTGCGCAACATCTGATTTGTTTTTGGATTTTGATTTTCCTTTAAGCACTTTTAGTTTACTAGTATTTGAAATCGAATAGATTATCCCACTAATAATAATTAAAGCAACTATTAATATAATAAAGGGTAAAATTATACTTTTATGGTTTTCATATTCATTAAGTATGATTGAGGCTGATAGTAACATCAAAGCAAAAAGAGTAATAAATTCAGTCAAATATTCACATACTTTATCGAATCCATTTTTATGGAAAACGAGTTTACTAAGTTTCTTGGATTTTGGAATATCGATTGGAAATCTCATTTTATTAAACGTACTCTTACAATTGGCCAAACGCACTAAGGTGTGCAATTATCTATTTTACTTGAAATTTAATCAATTCAGACAAAGCATCTGTTTTTAAATTAAAAAGTAGTGGATAATTTAAATTTATTAATACACCTCATACTCTTTTTTATAACTCAAAGGTGTACGCTTTGTTATTGATTTAAACTGTTTGTTAAAGTTCGATAATGTTTGAAATCCGCTTTCGTAACAAGCTTGAGAAACGTTCATTTTCTTTTCTATGAGCAATTTACAGGAATGTCCTATACGTATTTCACTAACAAATTCTGAAAATGATTTATTAGCATGTTGCTTAAAATACCTACTAAAAGAAGTGGGCGTCATATTTGTCAACTTAGCCAAATCTGTTAGCGTCATTTTGTGTTTAAAATTTTTCATCACGTAGGCATAAACTTTAAACATTCGTTCTGTATCAGCTTCTCTTAAGGTATTAGTATAACCTGGGCTAGCCAATATTTTAAACTCTTTAGTATTACTTATAAAATTTAAAATTTTTAAAAGGTGTAGAATACCATCAAATCCTTCCATTGGTATGAGTTCTAGCATTAACTTTTTTAAGGTTACGGCAGACAGTTCAGTAAATTCAATACCTCTTAGACTTTTATGAAAAACCTGTCGTAGGCGAATAGCCTCATCGCTTTGTAGAATATTTTTTCCTAAAAAGTCTTCGCGAAAATAAATAACAACCCCCTCGGACCAAGCAATATTCATTTCTTGCTCCTCTTCATTTTCACTACGCCAAAGGTGGGGTAGGTTAGGGCCGGTAAATGTAATGTCTCCTGCTTTATAAGGTTTAACACTATCACCAATAAATCGAGTGCCGCTTCCTTTTAAAACCAAAAACAATTGATGTTCCGAATGAAAATGCCAATGCGGGTCAAAAACTGGTTCACTCAACATTCGTGCTAAATAGGCTCGTGTTTCTGGTATGGGCGATTTTTTAAGGGCAGATTTCATATGTTGAACAAAACTTAATTGGTGTTATAATTGTTCTGAATAGCTACTAATGTATCAAAAAATGAAGTTTTTTTAAAATAGTATGATAAAATACAGTCGGTATGTGATATGTAAGAGTAATTTCTAGGTTGATATTTATAGTAATATTGAGATAAGAAAACTAGGCTCTATATGAAAACGTATCTCTCCGCTTTAAAAATTGTGTTTATACTATTGCTTTTTGCAGCATGTTCTCCTACCAAGAAAGAGCGACTAGATAATGAACCACGCAGAATAGAATTGTTGTTTCTTGGGCACGAAATAGAGCATCATAATTCAAGAGCATATTTTCCAATTTTGGCATCTGCCTTAACAAAAGATGGAATTAATATAACCTATACAGAAAAACCATCAGATTTAAATGAAAAGAATCTGGATTTCTATGACGGACTTATTATTTATGCGAATCATGAAGAAATAGGCAAGCAGGAAGAGAAGGCACTTTTAAATTTTGTAAAAAAGGGGAAAGCTTTTATTCCTATTCACTCGGCAAGCTTTTGTTTTAAAAATTCCCCTGAGTTTATCAATTTAGTTGGAGCGCAATTTATGAGCCATGAAGCAGGAACTTTTACTGCAGAAATAGTTGATAAAGAACACCCTATTACTAAAGATTTAGTAGCATTCGAAACTTGGGATGAAACCTACGTTCATGATAAAATAGCAGACGATATACATGTTTTAATGGAACGTGTTGAAGGTGACAAAAGAGAACCTTGGACTTGGACTAAGGAAGTAGGTGAAGGCAAAGTTTTCTATACGGCCTACGGCCATGATGAGCGTACATGGGAAAATAAGGGATTTCATGCGTTAATGAAATCTGGAATTTTATGGGCGGTAAATGATAAGGTGAAAAAAAACTGGGAGGCCTTTATGAAAGATATGCCTACCCTTATATATGAGGAAAGAGCGAATATACCTAATTATGAAAAACGTGATCCAGCACCAAAATTTCAACTACCACTGTCTCCCGAAGAATCACAGAAATTAATACAAGTACCTGCCGGATTTGATGTTCAGCTATTTGCTTCTGAGCCCGATATCATTAACCCTATTGCGATGAATTGGGATGAAAGAGGGCGGCTTTGGGTCATTGAAACAGTAGATTACCCTAACACCGTTCGTAATGATAATAGTATTGGCGATGATAAAATAAAAATTTTAGAAGATACTGATGGTGACGGTAAGGCAGATAAGGTTACCGTTTTTGCCGAAGAATTAAATATACCTACAAGTTTTGTCTTTTATAATGGTGGAATAGTGGTTTCTCAGGCTCCTCATTTTATTTTCTTAAAAGATACTAATGGCGATGATAAGGCGGACGTAAAAGAAATTTTAATAGACGGGTGGGGAACTTTCGATACGCATGCAGGTCCATCAAACTTGCAATATGGTATTGATAATGATTTATATGGTGTTGTAGGGTATTCAGGATTCGAGGGTAATGCTTTGGGGCATGACTTAAAATTCAATCAGAATGTATATCGTTTTAATCCAAAGAAAAAAACATTCGAAGTATTAACCAATACCAGTAATAATACCTGGGGCTTAGGTATAACGGAAGATAATTCCATATTCGCATCTACGGCAAATAATACGCACAGTGTGTTTGTAGGCATCCCAAATAAAAATCTTAATAATGTAAAGGGAATAGGGACAGAAGGTAGTGCAAAAATAGATGGTCATTACTTTATGCAACCCATAACGCCAAATGTAAGACAGGTAGATGTTTTTGGCGGATTCACAGCCGCTGCGGGTCACCATTTTTATACGGCAAGAGCTTACCCAGAAATATATTGGAATAAAATTGCTTTTGTGTGTGAGCCTACTGGTGGTTTGGTACACCAAGCTATGATAGTAAAAGAGGGGTCTGGATATGCAGAGGAAGATGCAGGTAACTTATTTGCTTCGGCAGATGAATGGAGCTCTCCGGTAGACGCAAAAACAGGTCCAGATGGGGCGGTTTGGGTAGCCGATTGGTACAATTTCATCATACAGCACAATCCTACTCCTAATGTAGGCAGAGGTGGGTATGATGCTGAAAATGGCGAAGGTAATGCGTATGTGAATCCGCTTAGGGATAAAGGTCACGGAAGAATTTGGCGTGTAGTACCAAAATATGATTATGAGTACAAACCTTTACAATTATCTAAAGATGACCCAGATGGACTGTTAGAAGCTTTAAGTAGTGATAATCAATTCTGGAGATTAACAGCACAACGACTATTATTGGAAAGAGGAGATACAGATGTGCTGAACAGCTTGTACAAATTGGTTAATACAAAGCAAGTTGATGAAAATGGATTAAATAACGCGGCGTTACATGCGCTTTGGACTATTAATGGATTAGGTGCATTGGATACAGATAGTAATGCACTTGGGGTAATAAAAGGTGCCCTATTTCATAAAGCAGCAGGAGTTCGCAAAGCAGCTGTACAACTGTTGCCAAGAAACGATGATACAGATGCAGCTTTGTTTAAGGCGAATACGCTTAATGATAGGGATCCAAGTGTTCAGTTAGAAGCTTCGTTATATTTCACAGAAAGACCATCATCTAAAAAAATTGGCGCTTTGTTATTTGATCTAACAAGCAATGATAAAATCATGAACGATCCATGGTTGTATAAAGCTATATACGCTAATTCAACGATTCATATGAGTGGATTCTTAGAGGCATTCCATAATGCGAATCCTACTTATGTTATGCCTTCAGAGGAAAAAATGGATATGAGCACCAGTACTTATGATGATAGCATTTGGGAAACTATGGAAATTCCGCAATATATTGAAGATGCTGGTTTAGATATGGACGGTATTATTTGGTTTAGGCGAGAAGTTACCATACCTGCAAATATGGTTAAAGGTGCAACCTTATCATTAGGTCCAATTGATGATTCTGATATTACTTATGTGAACGGAGTAGAAGTAGGTAGTATGGCATCTAGCTTTAGCTCTAACAGAAATTATGAAATTCCGGATGGAGTATTGAAACCGGGAAAGAATACCATAGCTGTTAGAGTAGAGGATACTGGAGGTGAAGGTGGTATTTATGGTAATTTTTGGCAATTGTCTCTACAGTCGGGAGAATCTATAGTTAGAATTCATGGTACTTGGAAATATAAGGTTGAAAAGAGCTTTACCAATCAAGAAGAAAAAGATGCGACTATTTTTGATATGGTTAGACTATTAAACAAGTATTATGGAGGGCAAACAGACACTGGCAAGGAGAGTAATGAAGGGGTAGTAGGCTCTGCAAAAGTAGTTACCATAAAAACCATTACAAACGAAATGAAGTTCGATGTTACCCAGTTTACTGTAATGGCTGGAGAACAAGTAGAGCTGGTATTGCAAAATCCTGATTATATGCAACATAACTTGGTAATCGCAAAACCAGGTAAAAAAGAGGTTGTAGGTAAAGCAGCTGATAAAATGGCGGCAGACTCAAATGCGGCAACGCTAAATTACGTACCTCAAATGAGCGATGTACTTTTTGCAACCCCCATTTTAAATCCTGATCAAACGTATTCTCTCAAGTTCAAAGCACCAAGCACACCAGGTGAATATCCATATATATGTACATTCCCTGGGCATTGGAGAATTATGCAAGGGGTAATGATTGTTAAATAACAAAGAGCATTTACATGAAGAATAAAATTGATTTTGGAGTAAGTACATGGTTATGGCAATCACCATTTACAACAAAGAGTATAGAACTATTCCCAAAAATAAAAGCATTAGGATACGACCTAGTTGAAATACCGGTAGAAGATCCTTTTTTGATTGATGGATATGAAGTTAAAAAAGCCCTAGAAGATAATGGCTTAAAAGTATCTGTTTGTGGGGCATTTGGTCCAACTAAAGACCTAACCCATATTGACCCCAAAGTGCATAGACAGTGCTTAGATTACTTAGAAATGTGTTTTGTTTTATGTAATGTTTTAGAAGTGAAATTTATTGCTGGCCCAATGTATTCTGCGGTAGGTAAAGCCCGTATGGTTTCTTCTGAACAACGTAAGGTTGAGTGGAATTTAGCAGTGTCCAATCTTAAAAAAGTTTGCAATATGGCTTATGCCCATGACTTGTATATAGGGTTGGAACCTTTGAATAGGTTCGAATCTGATATGGTCAATACAGCTGAAGATGTTATGCGCTTGGTAACGGATATAAATCATAATGCGGCAAGAGTAGCTTTAGATGGATTTCATATGACTATTGAAGAAAGAAATATTCGCGAAGCAATAAATACAGTTGGTGATAAATTAATACATGTTCAGGTTTCAGAAAATCATAGAGGTGTACCAGGTACGGGACTCACCCCTTGGAACGATTTTAAATTAGGGCTTCAAGATATAAATTACAATGGTGGATTGGTCATAGAAAGCTTTACACCAGAAATAAAAGAATTAGCCGCTGCGGTATGTATATGGAAAACTATGGCCAAAACCCAAGATGAATTCGCGCAACAAGGACTACAATTTTTAAAACAAACCTTTAACGATTAAAAGTAACATAATGAGCAATAAGAAAATAAGAATAGCCATTGTTGGCCTTGGTTTTGGTGCCGAATTCATTCCTATTTATAAAATGCATCCAAATGCCGAGCTGGTGGCAGTATGTCAACGTAATGAAGATAAATTAAATGAGATTGCTGATGCTTTTGGTATTTCAAAGAGATATACATCCTATGAAGAATTATTAAAAGATGATGAAATAGATGCTGTTCATATAAATACTCCGATTCCGAATCATGGCGAGCAATCTATAAAAGCGCTAAAAGCAGGTAAGCATGTAGCATGTACCGTGCCTATGGCAACTACGGTAGATGAATGCAGACAAATTGTTGAATTGACAGAAAAAACCGGACTAACCTATATGATGATGGAAACCGTGGTATATGCCCGTGAGTTTCTTTACATGAAAGAGCTTTATGAAAAAGGGGAATTAGGAAAAGTTCAATTTTTAAAAGCAAGTCATCAACAAGATATGGACGGTTGGCCAAATTATTGGCCTGGGTTACCACCAATGCATTATGCTACACATTGTGTTGGTCCGGTTTTAGGATTGACACAAAATGAAGCAGAGTATGTTTCTTGCTTTGGTTCAGGAACTATTCGTGAAGAGTTGATTAAAGAATACAATTCACCATACGCAGTAGAGACCACTCATATAAAATTTAGGAACTCAGATTTAAGCGCTCAAGTTTATCGTTCGTTGTTTGATGTGGCCCGCCAATACAGAGAAAGTTTTGAAGTTTACGGTTCAAAGAAATCTGTTGAATGGCCATTGATAGAGGGGAAATCTTTGGTAGTACATACTGCAAAGAAACCAGAACCAGAAATTCCGGAAGAGGTTGAAAGTCCAGATTTTGCCAAACTATTACCTAAAGAAATTCACGCATTTACCACGCATGGTGTGTATGACGAAGGTGATAATCAACATCTTTCATTTACCCAAGGGGCAGGGCATGGAGGCTCTCACCCACATTTGGTACATGCCTTTATTGATGGATTAATTAATGAAACTTCGCCTTACCCAAATGCAAAACAGTCGGCAAATATTACTTGCGTGGGCATTTTATCACATGAATCTGCCCAAAAAGGAGGCGAAATAATAAAACTTCCAGAATTTACCTTTTCAAATTAAAAACCAAACAACTCTTTTAATAGTTTAAATTACAGTTCGGGTGTCTTAATTGACATTTCGGACTGTAATTTTTTTTGTTCAATAGAAAAGGTGTCATGTTTGTTGTTTATAAGGGTAAAGGTAGAAAGCAAAGTTCTTCTAAAAGTAAATCCCTAATTTTAAAGAATTGAAAGCGGAATAGTAAAGCTTTAAACATATGGGTAGTTTTTTAAAGGTATTAAGAGCCAGTATCATCATTACATTAATTTTGGTGTTCATTCACTTGCTATTTTCTGAATGGCAGAATATAACCTTATATAAAGAAATACAATTTGCGGGGGTAAGTTTTATCTATTCCTTTGTGCTCACCAGTGTAAATATCTATTTCAATGACTTTATATCAAATATATATAGCTGGGAGAAACAGACACAAAAACGATTGTGGTACGGAGCTTTAGGTTCTATTGTGTTAACTGTTATGGCATTTGGTTTAGTTAGAATGTTTACAGAGATCGTAATATTTAATAAAAATTATGAACAGTTTATTGCAGAAGAAAAATCTGAATATTACATATATGCTTTAATCATCACACTTATCGTATCCTTGTTTTTACATGCATTCTATTTTTACAAAGCATTACAAGATACCAAGGTAAAAGAGCAAAAAATAATTGCAGGTTCGGCTTCTGCTAAATTTGATGCCTTAAAAAATCAACTAGACCCGCATTTTCTATTCAATAGCCTAAACGTATTAACAAGCCTAATAGAAGAAGACCCTATGCAGGCGCAAAAGTTTACGACTTCGCTATCTAAAGTATATAGATATGTTTTAGAGCAGAAGAGCAAAAATTTAATTTCTGTAGATGAAGAACTAAAATTTGCCAGAACCTACGTACGACTTTTAAAAATGCGTTTTGAAGACAGTATAATATTTGAAATACCCGATTCGGCAACAGACCCAGAAGCCAAAATTGTTCCTTTATCATTACAGTTGTTATTAGAAAATGCTGTTAAACATAATGTTGTAACATCTTCAAAACCATTGCATATACGCATTTATGAAGAAGATGGGTATTTATATGTCACCAATAACCTTCAAGAAAAGCAAGTGGTTAAGAAGAGTAGTGGTGTAGGTCTACAGAATATACGCCAACGTTATGCCATTCTTACCAAAAAGGAAATGCAAATTTTTAAGACCTCGAATGAATTTAAGGTCCGTCTTCCTATGCTAACCAACGCTATTTCTTTTAGAGAAACGCAAGATTCGCACATTAGTGCCAAGCGTTATGAGAAAGCTAAAAAACGTGTGGAAGAAATTAAAGGGTTTTATGGCAATCTAACATCGTACTGTATAGTAATTCCGGTACTGGCCTTCATTAATTATAGAACCACCAGTTTTACATGGTTTGTTTTTCCTGCTGTAGGATGGGGAATAGGCTTATTAGCTCATGGTTTAAAGGCATACGGATTAAATCCGTTATTCGGTAGAGATTGGGAGGAGAAAAAGATAAAGGAATTGATGGAGAAAGATAATTTCTAAAAATGTTTTAAAATAGATGCCATGAAGCTAACAGAAGAAGTTAAAACGTCTATAAATGAGAGTGTTCTGTGTTGGTTGGCAACATCATCTACAGAAAACATACCCAATGTATCGCCAAAAGAGATATTTAGCTTTTATGAAGATGACATCATAATTTTAGCCAATATAGCATCGCCACAAACTGTGAAGAATATAAGGACGAATAAAAATGTGTGTATCAGCTTTATAGACGTTTTAAAGCAAAAAGGATTTCAGTTGAAGGGGGAAGCCGAAATTATAGAAAAATCATCTACAGGTTTCACTAGCATGGAAAAAGTACTTCTTACACTTACAGAAGGGAAGTTTCCGTTTGCATCGATTACCAAAATTACCGTCACCAGTTCAAAGCCCATTATAGCACCCAAATACCTCTTATATCCAAATACAACAGAGCAAGAACAAATTGAAAATGCTAAGAAATCATATGGTTTTTAAGGGAATTTAGTTCTTGTAAATACGACTTTTTACAATTCAGTCATTAAAAATTACAACTGGGTATTTCATTTTTTAAAAACCTGGGTTATCTGCCGAAATTTGAAGTATAACAATCAAATAACAATAACCTAATACATATAAAGATGGAATCAAATTTTACAAACGACTATAATTACAAGTATCAAAAAGCAAAGGATAAAGTAGAAGCAATAAAAGGTTTTTATGGGAACTTACTGGCATACTGTATTGTAATACCGATTTTGGCATATATCAATTATTCAACCACTAGTTTTCCTTGGGCAATTTTTCCGGCATTGGGTTGGGGATTCGGAGTAATCATGAACGGTCTTTATGCCTTCGGATACAATCCACTTTTCGGTAAAAAGTGGGAAGAAAGAAAGATCAAAGAATTCATGCAAGAATCATAATCTAATAAACTGAAGATCATGGAAAACACAAAATATAAAAAGGCAAAACAAAGAGTAGAAGAAATCAAAGAATTTTATGGTAAAGTAGCCTCGGCTGTCGTAACCATAATACTCTTAGCGGCATTAAATTATTATTTAAACGAATGGGAATATGCTTGGTTTCTTTGGGTAGTATTCGGATTAAGTATAAGCTTATTTTTTAAAGCAAATAAAATCTTTAACTTGAATCCGTTTATGAATCGTGACTGGGAAGAAAGAAAGTTACAAGAGTTTTTAAATCAAGAAGAAAATAAACAAAGATGGAACTAAACGAATTTGATCAAACAGATAAATTGGCAAGGGCCCAAAAGAAAGTAAAAGAGATAAAGGGATTTTATATTCACCTACTTGTTTACGTACTGGTAAATTTATTTGTCATGACTGTTACTATAATGGGTATCATGTCTGGCGGAGCTTCATTTTCAGAGGCTTTGCTCAATATAGGAACTATATCTACTCCGTTTTTCTGGGGAATAGGCTTGGCATTTCATGCGGCCAAGGTGTTTGACTTTAATCCTTTCTTTAGTAAAGATTGGGAACAACGCCAAATCAGTAAATATGTAGAACAGGAGGAAAGAGATGCTGAAAAATTTAGATAGTATGAATACTTCAATGGTAAATAAAACAGATGCACTAACAAATGCAAAAAATAAGGTTAAAGATTTAAAGGGTTTTTATATTCATTTAACCGTATACATTTTGGCAAACATTTTTATAGTTGCAATGAATGTGATGAATAGAATATGGGAAGGAGAATCTTTATATGAAGCATTGGTGAATTTTGGAACTTTTATAGCGCCCTTTTTCTGGGGAATAGGATTGCTATTTCACGCAATCAAAGTCTTTGATTATAATCCGTTTTTAGGCAAGGACTGGGAAGCTCGTCAAATAAACAAATACATTGAGGAAGATAAACGTGAATTTGAAAAATATAGGTAACATGGAAACTAATCTACCAAACGATAATCTTGTAAATGAAGAATTCAGTAGGTTGTCTAAATATGAAAGAGCAAAAACAAAAGTGGCAAGTATAAAAGGCTTCTATAATCACGCAATAGTTTTTGCTATAATAACCATCATTTTATTCTTCTTAAGACATAAGTTTGTTTTCATTTTAGTGAGTAAAGATGCATTCGAAAATCCTGATTTTTTAAATTGGATTAACTGGAATGTTTATGGTACTACTATCGTTTGGGGAATAATACTTGCTATTCATGGCATTATTGTATTTAGTAATATTTCGTGGTACATGAAGAAATGGGAAGAACGGCAAATTCAAAAATTTATAAATACAGATAGGAGATAAATCGTTCTATTTGATTAACAATAAAACTACACTATGAAAACCATTATCATAGAAGATGAAAAACCGGCAGCACGTAGATTGGGAAGAATGTTAGAAAATCTCAATTTAAAGGTGTCTACCATGTTACATTCAGTTGAAGAAGCGATTGAGTGGTTTCAAAATAATGAACATCCAGATTTAATTTTTTTGGACATTCAATTATCAGACGGCCTCTCTTTCGAAATTTTCGATGTTATAGAGGTTCATAGTGCTATTATCTTCACTACGGCTTTTGACGAATATGCATTGCAAGCGTTTAAATTAAATAGTATAGATTATTTGTTGAAGCCAATAGATGATGAAGACTTAGAACATGCGGTAAATAAATATAAAACGCTTTTTAAATCTGTTAAAGGGCCTGAAAAGATAGCCTTGGATTTTGAGGACATTAAAAAATTATTGATTAACCCCTTAGAACGCGAGTATAAAAAACGCTTTACGGCAAAAGTAGGTCAGCATTTAAAAATTATAAACTCTGAAGATGTAGAGTGTTTTTACAGTGAAAATAAAGGCACTTATGCAGCAACTAAAGATGGCCGAAATTACTTATTAGATACTACATTAGAACAACTTGAAATGGAGTTGAAACCTCAAGTGTTTTTTAGAGTCAGCAGAAAGTTTTTTGTTAATATAGAGTATATAAAAGACATAATATCATACACTAATTCTAGGCTACAGATAAAATTAAATCATAATCCAAATCTTGAAATTATTGTAAGTAGAGAAAAAGTAAAGGATTTTAAGCTGTGGTTAGAGTAATTGCTTGGAAGTAGTTTTAGAAAAACAGTTTTATTAATTTGTCCAAGTATTAATATTGCAAACTGCCCCTGACAACTGCTATTGAATACTGTTACTAAAAAATGTCAGCTATATGGAGTTAATAAATTAAGTTCATTAAGTTAGTTTTTTACCCCAATTGCCTCAACATCTTCGTCATCAATCCGGTTTTCGTCAAAAGCAGAAGGCAATAATTTTGGTATTAACTTAATAAATATAGGTAGTAGAATTGCACCACCGGGTAATATAAAAATAGCTAGTGAAGGTATACTTTTGAAAATATCTAAAAGCTGATTTTGAACTTTTTTCTTTTCATCATTACTTAAATCACGCATCGTAGATTTTGAAAGTAACGCCACAAGTTCAGCACTTTGCGACAATTCTTTTAGCAATCTTTTACTATTGCGTAAAATTAGTTTTTTTACAATTTTACCCATACTATCGTAAAATTGCTTAGCAAGATTCTTTTCTTTCAAATAAGGAATAACATCTACATTTAATTGAAAGAATGTGGTGACATCCTTAATTGAATCTAAAATTATAGTCTTATCAAAACCTAAATCTTTTCCTATTCCAAAAATAAATTCAGACTCGGTATAGTCTAACGAGTGATCCTCCCAAACGGTAAGGCATGCCATATCTAATAAATAGCGATTCTCCCAATTATCTTTGTTATTCAATAGCCTTTCGCGGTAAGAACCGTCAAATTTATTATCGGCACAATTAATATAGGTCAATGAAGAAGCTAAAAGTTGAGATAGTTTATTATCCTTCCTATTTACTTCCTTAGAGCTAAGTGCATGGTAGGTAATATGTATTGCTAGATACTCAATTTCCTCAGCTTTTTCTTTTAAAGAACCTTGTTCATTTAAAAAGTGTTTAAAAAGCAGGACATCAATAAATAGAAGCGAATTGGTTATTAAGCTGTTGAAAGTTTTGCTAATTATATTGTCTTCAATATATATTCTTGAAGTCATTAATTTTTCCAACTTTGCCGAAGTTTTATTACCCTTAAGTAGTTTGCCGAAAAAGCCCGTACTATTAATTTTTAATATTTCGTAGAATTTAAATACTTGCTCTACAAACTGTTCAAAATCTTCACCACCTTTAATCTTAAATGTAAAGTATAGCGCATTTAGGAGGTTAATTTTAGCTTTCTCATCTTCAGATAACAGATGCTCCGGATGAATAAATTCTGGAATGCCAGAATTTAAACCATATACAAACCCGCTTTTTTTTAACGTATGGTATAGGGTATCAAAATCGGGAAAAGCATTTTGGTGTTTTTGAGCGACCGATCCATATTTTTCTATCCAACCAGAGGCAGACGGGTTCATGTGTAAATAATTTATGGGTGCAAAGTTAGCTAATTATAATTTTCTACTGCTACTAGCTATATATATATATAAAGGTAATTTTTGAGCATTTTAATGTTTCCGTCTAAAAGTTGAATAGCGATAATAAAAAAATATTCACATTTTTTTAATAAAAATGAACCTTTCATTTTTATTCTCGTAAGTAAGGGTGATTCTAATCTAAAAAAAAAGATAATGAAAAAATCAAAATTATTTATGGGACTTGGGGCACTAGCCCTAGTAGGAGTTCTTTTAGTGGCAGCTGATCATATTGATGCGCCTGATACTATGGGAACCACGGCAGATATCGCCGATTTTTATGCTTTTGAACCAACATTGGGTTCAGATAATACTGTTTTTGCAGTAGACCTTCAATCAAATGTATTACCAGATTTAGCATATGGAACGTTCGATGAAAATGTGTTATTGGAAATCAATATTGATAACGATGGCGATTTGGTCGAAGATTTGGTAATACAAGCAATCCCAAGAGATGGTAAAATGTATTTCTTTGGTCCTGTTGCGCCAAGTGAAACAGGTTTAAATGGTTCCATAATGGTAGATGCTCCATTAGGATCAGTAGACATTTCTGCTGCTACGGCAATTGTTGAAACAACAAGTAATGGTGTTTCTTTATTTGCGGGCCCAAGACAAGATGCATTCTTCTTCGACTTTTTTCAATTCAATGAAGTCATTGGTGGTACAGCTCCCTTAGGTTTTAAAGCAGCTGGCGATCCTACGACTACAGACGATGATGATGATACAGCTGTTGATACGTTTGACGGTGCCAACACGATGTCTATTGTTGTAGAAATTCCAAATAGCCTTTTGGGCGAAACAACTGCAGTCAATGTTTTGCAATTACCAGTATACAAAACATGGGTAACTACAAATGCTAAACAATAATAACCTTAAAAAAATTATAACGATGAAATTTAAAAATATAAAATATACGTTTTTATCACTTTGTGCAATTACAGCTTTAGCTTCTTGTAGCGATGATGATAATACACCAATGGTAATGACACCTACATGTAGTGACGGAATTATGAATGGTGATGAAACAGGAGTTGATTGTGGCGGTACATGTACCCCATGTGAAGACGGTATGGAGCCAATGGGTCCTGATTTCACAGGAACATATGCGCAAGTAGACTTTATGGGCAGACCAGGGATTAATACAGTTTTAAGTGCTGATGGAGAAACTAAGAATTCGCATAATATGTCCATTCCTTCAGAAATGCAAGCAACTTTTCAAGCTGCTTTTGAAGCACGGTTAGAGGCATACCACGATGTTTATGCAAATATATTAGGAGCAGACCCCGCCGCGGTAAACTTTGAACCTAACATTTTAGGTGATATACTAAATGGACCAATGGATGATGGTTATACCAATAATCCCGTAACGGCCACTGTATTAACTACAGTATTGTCTAATGATGTTCTTGAAGTTGCCCCTAATTTACCAACTACGTATTTTAATGGAGGTAGTGGTGCGCCAAATTATGAAGGTGCAGTAGGTTTAACAGGTAGAACTCCACAAGACGATGTTATTGATGTATCATTAATATTATTATTTGGTGGTGGTGATGGTGCAAGGTTTAGTGGTCAAGATACCGATGGTGATGGTATGGCAGATTTACCTAGATTAACTTCAGATGGCGTTGGGCTAACCGCTACTGTAGGCACTACCTTCCCTTACTTGGGAGCACCAGAATAAAAAGTTGCCTCAACCTTTTAGATTAGTACTAATCTAAAAGACTGGCACAACCCTAATTGCTTATGAAAGAGAAGGGATGGGGAGTTGAAAAGCTCCCCTTTTTTAACAATCAACAAAAAACAAACTCATGAAATTATTGAAGCTTTTAATAGTAGTGATGCTGGTATCTTCATGTAATACTAAGAAACAGGATGCAATTGCTAATAAAAAAGATTACAACAAGTTTTTAGTTTCTAATGAAATTAAAACAACATCAAAGTATTTTGAACTTTGGAATTCAAAAATAAGACCTGATAGCATTCAGCTTACCAGTTTTGGTGTAGTTGGTGGAGAATATAATAGGTACTTTCAACAGACTGGCGATATAGTATTTTTAAAGAAAGCTGAAAAGAGCTTAAAAAAAGCAGTAGAAATTGCCAATATTGGTAAACCTGGTTTTTATAGGTCTTTAGCTAGAAATTATATTTCGCAACACCGCTTTAAAGAAGCTTTGCAATTAGCGGATTCTGCTGCTGCCATTGGTGGCGATAAAAGTGAAACGCAAAGTTTGTTTTTTGATTTGCATATTGAACTGGGAAACTATGACCTTGCAGAAACCTATTTAGATAGCCTAAAGAACATGTCAGATTTTGGGTATTTGATTCGTATAGCGAAATGGAACGATTATAAAGGAGATTTAGATACGACAATAAACTTTATGGAAAAGGCAAGAGCTAAGGCGGAGTCTGCTAAAAATAAAGAATTAATGTTATGGAGTTATACAAATTTAGGGGACTATTATGGACATGCCGGTAGAATAGCAGATTCTTATAAACAGTATTTAAAGGCGTTAGAAATAGATAATGACAATGCCTATGCTAAAAAGGGTATTGCATGGATAGCATTTTCAAATGATAAGAATCCAAAAGAAGCTATAAGAATATTAGATTCTGTAACCAAAACATATAGTGCTCCAGATTACTTTTTACTAAAAGCAGAAATAGCAGATTATATGAATAATGATCTAATCCGCACATTGAATTTAGATCAGTATTTTTCTAGGGTAAAAGATGTTTCTTATGGCGATATGTACAATGCATATAATCTTGACTTATTTATAGGAGAAACCAAACAGTATGACCAAGCGTTGGCGTTAGCACAAAAAGAGGTAGCAAATAGACCAACCCCTGAATCATATAGTTGGTTGGGATATAGTTACTTAAAGCATGGCAACGAAAAGAAAGCAATGGAAATTATGAATACCTATGTATATGGAAAAACATTTGAACCGGCTTTACTTTTTCAAGCGGCTGAAGTATACAAGGCTAATGGACAAGATGAAAAAGTTAAAGAATTAAAAGGAGAATTAATAGGAGCCCTCTACGAATTAGGGCCCAGTATGGAAAAGCAAGTCCGTGAATTGTAATTATTTGCCCAATTATTTCATTTCTGGTTTGTTTTAGGTTGGATTGTTTTTCAGCGCCACAATGTAAAGTTGTGGCGTTGTTATTTTTACGCATTTCATCGAAAATTAGGTTTTTTTTAACATGGTTATAGATGAAATACATATATTTATCGTCCAAATACATTTAAAGTGCCCCAGCATCTTAAAAATGTGAACTAAAAGTAACCACCAAAACTAATTATTGTTATGGAATACCTACTCTTTACTTTATGGATTAGCTTAATGATTTTACTAGTTGGTAAAACTATTTTTGCATACCGATCGTTACAAAAAACACTACACAGAACAAATAGTTCTATCTAAATTAATTTTCTTAGTAAAACAGGAAGTAAAAGCAAGTCTAATATCAAAGCTGTTACTAGGGTTACACTTATTATCAATCCTATGGTAACACTTGGTTGATGAATAGAAAATAGCATCACCATAAAACCGAAGAATAAGATAATAGTAGTAATCACCAATGCCCTGCCTGTTTGTGCAAATGTCTTCTCAATTGCGGCCTCTTTATCTAGTCCTTGAGTAATTCCTAGTTTATATTTTCCTAAGAAGTGAATGGTGTCGTCAACTGCTATACCAAATACAATTGCAAATACAACAGATAATGAAGCTTCTAAGGGTATGCCTAAGAATCCCAACATACCACCAGCAAATAGAATTGGTAGAATATTTGGTATTAGGGAAATTAGAAAGATTTTAATGTCTCTAAACACAAAAGCCATGATTACCCCTATAAGTAATAATCCGTACAGTAGTCCTTCTAACAGACTACTTCTAATATATTCAGAGTTTTTGTCTAACAAAATACTTTTACCGGTTACCCGTATTGAAACAAGAGAAGTATCTAATTGTGTTTTGGAAAAATTGTCAATGTCGCTGTAAACAACTTTTAAATTATCGGTACCAATATCTTGTAGTCTACCATTAATTCGGGCAATGGTTTCATTGGTATTTACAAATTTAGCCAACTGTTTACGAGCCAGTTTACGCGTATCTTTTTGATATTTTAAAAAGGTTTTCTCATCACTAGGTAAGGTGAAATAAGCAGCCCTATTTAAGTTGTTTGCTTTATTGAATATCTTATAAGGCAAGTTGGCAGATTGCACGTTACCAATGCTTTCAAAAGTCTTTAAATATACCAGTAGTTTTTCAATTTCTTGGGCAACTTTAAAATCAGTCACTTTATTACCCTCCGTACTCATAACGGCAATTTCCAATGGTCTAAATCCAGAGTAGTTGCTCTGAAAGTAATCAAAGTCTTTTGCTATTTTACTTTCTGCGGGTAGGGTATTCTTTAATTCTTGATTCGTTTGCACCATATAGATGCCTAAAACACAAAGTATTGTAAAAACAACTGTTCCTAAAATGATAGACTTAGGGTAGCTTTTTGTGAATGCATTTACTTTTAAAAGATAGTTCACCCAGTTTTCTGAAATACTTCTACGCCCAATTAGTGATTTTTTGGGTAAACTAATAAGTAAAGAACCAGTTAAGAAAATAACCGTTATGTATGCTACTAAGACACCAATAGCGGCATTGATACCAAATTCTTGAATACTTACTAATCTAGAAGAAAGTAAAGTCACAAAACCAACTGCGGTAGTTATTGAGGTAAGTAAGGTAGTCATACCAACTTCTTTAAGTGAAGAATTAATGGCTTTATACCGTGGTATACCTGTTTGTAATTTTCTAATGTAACTGTCGGTAAGGTGAATAACATCAGACGTGCCTACGATGAGCATTAGTACTGGATAAAATGCGGCCATAGCATTTAATTCTTTTCCTAACCAGCCTAACAGTCCCATGAAAAGTAAAAGTGACATGGCGATTGAGAAAACCGATATTAAAACCACTGGCATACTTCTGTACACCAAAAGTAGAATTATAAAAACTAAAATTGATGCTACAATAGTGGTAGTAAGTACTTCGCTCTTTTGCATTTCAACAATAGCTTCATAAAAGAAAGCCCTTCCTAAAATGTGAAAATCGGGTAAGTTGTGTTCTTTTAAAGAAGCTCTAACACTATTTAAAAGAGCTTCAGACTGTTTATAATCTAAGTTGTCTTCGGTCTCTAAAGCTAAAACCAGAGACTTTTTCTTTTCATCAACAAGTACGTTTATAAAAAGAGAATCTTCTTTAATCTTGTTCCAATCCTTCTGGTATTGAGTAGGGTCTTCTATATGTATAATTGGTAAAGTGGTATAGCCAAATGACGTTTTAAGCGGGTAGGAGAGTGAGGTTAAAGAATTACTTTCTAAAACATAGTCGAAGCTTTTACTTTCCTCAGAAAAGGCCTTAAAATTATTTAGAAATTCTTGTTGAAATACATCAGGTTCGTTCTTTACCGCAATAAGTAGAAAGTTGTCATCTGTCCCGAACTCTTCAACATAACCATCGTAAAAAGCTAAATCTGGATCTTCTTCAGGAAAAAACTGACTAAAATCAAAAGAAAATCGAAGCTCATCCAATTTAGAGGCCGCTAACACGCCTAATAGGATGAAAAGTACAATGAAAAACTTTTTAAGGAAACCAAAGTCAACCTTCATAGAACAGAATAAATATCTATTTCAGGTGCAAATTTACCATTCTTCAAGACAATCTTGGTATAAAGAAACAAATAAGAGCAAAGGAATTAAACTTCATGTTTCGCTCTTAAAAATTGAATTTTAATTAAAGGTCAATAAAATTGTCAAGATATAGGGTCCAATCGTAATTGGTATACTCAATATCTACCCCTTTAGTAGATGGTATAATTTCATTGGCTTTCAGTATTTTCTTAATACCCCCTTTTCCACCAAAATCTCCTCTAAACCAACTGAACAGCGAAGTAACTTTAACCACATTGGTTTCGCTATTGAATTCACTGGTTTTCTCTAAAAGTCTTTTGGTACCAATATTTAATTGTTCTTGTAAACGTTCCCATTCGTAAATAGCTACTGGCGGACAATCTTTAGCGCCACAGTTTAGCGCAAAATGAATGTTGTAAACAGGGTCATCTACTCTTAGTTTTCGTTCAAATTTGTTTGGAAACCACTTGCGTATATAACCTAAACCATATTCCCATTGCGATTTTCTAATGAGTCCGTGTTCTATTTTAGCAAACGATACCATTTCCCCAGCAATTTTAATTTGCTCCAATTTAAAAAAGCTACCTCGGTCATCGTACAACTCAGGATTCTTTTCAAGAATCTCCTGTATATAGGCATTGTAAATATTTAACCAAAAAGCCAATCGTTTATCATTGGTATCCAGTGCATTGTCTAATTCAGTAATAGAAGTATTAGCTAAGATATCCTGTAAATCTTTAGAGTCTTCTTTATCCATAATTCGCTTCAAGAATTTTTCGGATAATTCATTGAAGTCTGTATTTGATTTTGTTTCTACTTGCGCTTGCATATCAGTTTTTGCTATAAAAAATATAGCTATGATAGTAACTAGAAAAGAGATTTTTAATTTCATAAAATTTATTTAGATTAACTTACCTACGTAAGTATAGACAAAAGGTTTGTGAAAGCTTTGTCGAAAGTTTTCTTAATTGATTACGTTAACCTTTTTTTAAATTTTAATAGAGTTATAAAACTATTTTACGCAATTTGCGTAGGTAAGGCGTAAACTTAATTTTTAGGGGGTGGTAGTTTTACTTTTTATAATCTACGCCCGTGCTATTTCTATGATAAGTATAATAATACCAGCCCATAACGAATTTAAAAACTTAAAGCGTCTTTTTGATGTTGCGTGCTTTTTTGACCATGATAAGCTCTTAGAAATAATTATAGCGGTGTCTCCCGATAATTCTGATATTATTGAAAATTTAGATTACGTTAGTAAAGTACAAATACTACAATGCAAAAATAAGGGTAGGGCAGTCCAAATGAATGAAGCAGCTAAAACTGCTTTAGGAAATATAGTTGTTTTTTTACATGCCGATGTTTTACCACCAAAAGGATTTATAGATGATATTCTAAATAGTTTGTACAACGGATATGATGCAGGTTTTTTTTCATATCGGTTTGATAAAGATGTGTGGTATTTACGAGTAAATGCTTCCTTCACTGCAAAAGACGGACTTTTTACCGGCGGTGGAGACCAATGTCTATTTATTAAAAAAGATGTTTTCAACCAGCTAGGAATGTTCAGTGAAAAACAAGCCTTAATGGAAGATTTTGAGTTTTTCAGTAGAATGAAGAAGCAAAGTGTTCCGTATACTATTATAAAAAATGATTTGGTAGTATCTGCACGAAAATACGAGTGTAATTCATATGTACGAGTAAACCTTTCTAACTTTTTATTAGTGGTACTTTTTAAACTTGGCTACCCTGGTAATAAGTTAAAAACACTTCATAATAAACTAATACGAACACCATATAATGGTTGAAATAATTAATGGTATTCAGCAAATTGGTATTGGTGTTGTTGATATTAAAAAAGTATTTAATTGGTATAGAAAGCATTTAGGTTTTGATATTTTACTGTTTGAAGATGAGGCAGTTGCATCATTAATGACGAAATATACCAATGGGAAAGCAGAAAGACGTGAAGCCTATTTGTCGTTAAATATGACTGGCGGTGGTGGCTTGGAAATTTGGCAGTTTAAAGATCGAACTCCAACTGCATCCATAAGTCCAATTCAATTCGGAGATTTAGGTATCTACGCCATGAAAATCAGATGTAAAAATCTAAATGAAGTGCATTCATATTTAAGGGGTATAGAGGTATCTAATCTTTCAGAAATCAATTATACTAACTGTTCCAATTTTTACTTTACCGATCCTTTTGGTAATCGTGTACAAATGGTTGAAGATCATTATGTTTTTTGTGAACAATCTTCAAATAATGGGGGAGTACTAGGTGCTGTAATTGGGGTTAGTGATATAGAAACGTCATTGAAATTTTATAGTACCATGTTTGGCTATTCTATAGTTGAATATGATGCTATAGAAACGACAGATGTAATTTCAAAAGGTAAATTTAAAAGAGTTGTAATTTCACAAGAGCGAAAGTCCTTTGGAGGATTTGGAGACCTTTTAGGTCCCACTCAACTAGAGCTTATTCAGGTATTAGATAGGACTCCAGTTAAGATATTTGAAAATAGATTGTGGGGCGATTTAGGTTACATACACCTATGTTTTGACGTATCTGGTATGAGCGCTATTAGAAAAAAAGGGCAGCAAAACAACTATCCTTTTACCGTAGATAGTGCAAATAGTTTTGATATGGGCGATGCCGCTGGGCATTTTAGTTATATCGAAGATCCAGATGGAACATTGATAGAATTGGTAGAAACGCATAAAGTTCCTATTCTAAAATCATTAGGATTGTTCTTAAATCTCAAAAAGAGAAATCCGCATAAAACCTTACCCAAATGGCTGGTAAAAAGTTTAAGTTTTCACCGAGTAAAAAAAGACAGATAAGCTAAACTAATTTCGCTTTTAGCTTTTACTTGTATTTCTAATTAATCCTATGCCAGGGAAGAAAAATATTGCTCCTAGCACTCCATAAACAATTAATTGTTTTGTGGTTCCTGCACTGTTTCCAAATAATATTGCTGCGTAAACAAGTCCGCCAATTCCTAACAAGGTTAAAACGGTGCCAAAAAGTTTCTTTAAATCCATGGCCGAAAAATAGTAAAAAAAAAATGGTCAGTTTCTAAAAACTGACCATTTATGTATTAATTTTTATTTTACTCGATAATCGAGATTTAAAAGTTCCGACCCTTATGTCGAAATTTAATGTTGAATTACCTTTTAATACCTCGCGGGCTTGCACCGAGGTAATTTACTATTAAGATGATACTACTCCCAAAGTATATAATTGCTCTAGTGTTGGGGATTCACTACCACCTGCCGGTTCTAATGTAATACCAAATGCTTCAGACTCATTAGGGTTGTTAAGTGCAAACACTTTATTTTCATCTGTAGCAAAATCTTCAAGCAGACCCATACTGGTAGGGGTAAGCGGTGAAAGCTTTAAAGACCAAACTTGGTATACAAATCCATCTGGTGGTTCGGGTAACCCTTTAGCATCTATAAATACTTTCTGGTTTTCTTTGTTCCAATATGCTTTTGCATACGAAGTAGGAGAAACTTCTTGTCCGCCTAATGATATAACGCTAATGTTCTTATCACGCAGTGTGTTCAATAAATTTTGAGTTTCTTCTAGTGAAGAATCGGTATCAGCAATTTGCTGCTCTAGATCAATATTTTGTTTTTCAACAACTTGAATATTAGATTTTAAATCTTGATTCTGCTGATACATCCAGAACATACCTGCCGCTAATAAAATAGAAGCTGCCCAGCCAATATACGTAATTAGTGGGCTACGTTTATTATCTAAAGAAACAACTTTAACCTCACCGTTAATTCTATCCATTAATGATTTAAACGAATAACGGAATCCTGGTGATGCCTTTTTTGATAGCGCTAAAATAGAAGCTTCGATTGCCTCTATTTCTTTTTGAATTTCCGGATATTCTTTCGCATAACTAGCAATTTCCAGATTCTCTTTATCTGAAAGTATACCAGCTATATAAAGCTCCAAAATTCCCGATGCTATGTATTGTTGTACATCCATATTACTTACTTTCCATATTTTCTCTCAATTGAGAAATGCAACTTCTATTTCTTGTTTTTACAGTGCCTATTGGAATATCCAATTCTTCTGCGGCGTCTTTTTGAGTATATCCTCTAAAGTATAATAGTTCAATGATTTGAACACATTTTTCCTTTAAATTTTCAACAAGTTTTCTCAAACCTTTTGTATCTACTGTTGAAACTTCTTCTTCTTCACTCTTGTTCTGCAAAATATTTACGAAGTAATCTGCGGAAAGGTTCTTTTTTTCATTTTTATACGACCTACTGCGTATTTCATCGATAGCAGCATTTCTTGCAATATTTAATATCCAAGTAAAGAACCTTCCTTTTGATGAATTATAACTTTCACAGTTGTTCCATATTTTAATGAAAACATCTTGACAAATTTCTTGAGATAAAGCATCGTTCTTTACGATGGTGTTTATAACACCACAAATATTATCGGCATACATACCGTATAACTTCTCGAAAGCAGAGGAATCTTTCTTTTTAAACTGTTCTACCAGTAAGTCTAATTGCATATGGGAATATTAAATTCGGCTAAAAATAGAAAAAGCTGCTCTGAGAACAGCTTTTAAAAAATTTATTATTGATCCTATTGAATTAAACCAGCACAACTAACACGAGCACCAGCAGCACCACTAGGTTGAGAAGTAAAATCATCTAGACCTTGGTGAACAATTAGTCCTTTACCAACAATGTTTTTATTTTCATCATCACAACCAATACACCATTGATCAGTAGAAAACTCAACAGTAGCAGTTCCGTCAGATTTTGCTGTAAAATTACCAATATCTCCTTTGTGGTAACCTTCAGTTGCTAACCATTTACCATGGGGTTCGTTTGTTGGATTCCAGTGGCCACCTGTAGAAGAACCATCAGCTGAGGAACAATCTGCGGTTTGGTGAATATGAATAGCATGCTCACCTTCAGTAAGTCCAGTCAGCATTGCGGTCATTGTAACCTTTCCATCCTCATCAACGAAACTTACTTCACCACTAACATCACTATCACTTTTAGATTCCATTAGCATAGAAATACGGTTGGTAGTTATTTCTTCAGCTACTTTTTCCATTTCATGATCCATTTCTGCATCAATTTTTTCAGCTTCTTTCTTAGCATCTTTACAACTAAAGACTGCTACTAGGGCTAATAATGCCAATTCAATTTTAAATATTTTCATTTTCCGTGTGTTTAAGGGTTATGTGATAAAGTTACATATTAATACCTATACCTTTTGCTCATTTCCAATTCATTTTAATGGAAAAGATTAATGTAGTTAGCTCAATCGGCATCGTATTAAAATGTATTATTAGTGTTTTTTATTATTCCTTTTTCTTAAAAACTGTTCTTAAATCGGTATTAAATACAACACCTAATTGCAAACGGTCATAATCCGTTGTTTTAAAATCATTCCTTAAATACCCAAATTGCATACTTAAACTATCGGTTACATTAACTCCTACAGCAGCATATAAACGATTTTGCCCAAATGCTTCATTTTGCAGATTGATGAAAATTTCATCATAAAAGTTTAAAAAGAAAATGTCTGTTAGGGGTAAAGTAACCTGCAGCCTATAGCGTGCCCTATGTTCTGTTCTACCTAAATCTTGTTCAGGATCACTTAGAATATCGGTTTGAGAAATAAAACGTTGTTCTAAACGATACCGATGTTCAAAATTTAACTCCCATACTTTATTCTTTAGAATAAACTGTTCAAAGATTCTGTGTTCAGTTAAATTAGCCTCCTTTGGACTTTCTAAAAAACTTGGGTCCGTTTTGATATAGCCATAGCCCATAGTAGCTATCGCATCAGAATTTATATGATAATTTGCACCTGTTCTCAATAGCAATTGATTGAAATTATCAGCAGTTTCATAATATCGAAATTGTGCTTCGGTATGTATACTCCATTTTTCAGCAATTTTATTGGTACCGAAATACATAAACCAACTGCCTAATTGATCTTCACCGGTAATTTCATTTTGGGCATTTGTAGGTGCAAAAGTTGCTAATAGTACTAGTATCGAAATAATTTTTTTCATCCGTTGTCTTCTATAGTAATGTTTAATCCAATTTAAAAGATTCAATTTCCTTAAAAGGAGAAAGCTCTAAACTTTTCATATTAGCTTTATATGCATTCCAGTCTGTTGAAAAGAAGGTGTTGGTTTTCTCTAAAGCAGATTCCAATTCTTCCTTTGCAAATTGCATTAACTGTTTTTCTGTGACTGTCATACCAGCTTTACGAGAGCCAACATAGCCACGAGCAATCTGTAATCGTTGCATTACCGTCATTTCTTTATTACGTGTAATACCTTGACGTTTATCAACTTTACCTAAATATAAGGCAGTTACAGAATCTATTTGCTTAACAATATTCTTAGAAGCTTCAATTTGCTCTTTGTATTTTTTGTCATCAGCTTTTTTCAACTCTTTTTGATATTGTTCAGCTGTTTCTTTACTCTGTGCTAATTGCTCTACGGCATCTGCAGCTTTTTGCATATACGATTCTAGAACCTTACCATTCGTATATACATCATTAATGCCAGCGGTTGAAACATTTAATCTTGGGTCAGATTTTACAGTGATTTTAGTTTCTTCAACGATATCTCCGAAAAGCATTTTTATGGTGTACGTACCAGGTTTAACATCCATACCGCCGGATTCATCCTTTTTAGTCTGTACTTTTCTTGAGGGCCTATCAGCACCTTTTTCATCCATTCTCCAATAAATTCTATGGAAACCTGCTTTTTCAGGAGTTTTGTATTTAAGAGTACGTATTAATCTGTCGCCATCATAAAAATCGAACTGAACCGAATCTTTCTTTTGTACTCCCGTTAATTCTACTTCATCTGTTTTTATTTCTGATTCATCCTCATTATCGTCATTAGATTTTGCTGGTTTTTTAGCATCTTTCTTACCTTCTTTAAGGTAATACGTAATCATAGCACCAGATTTTTTATTCTCCCCTTGGTACAAGGCATCACCACCAAAACGACTACCGGTTGGTTGTTGATAGGATGCTTGATACGCTGTTGGAGGTGTAAATAATGCAATATCTTTATTTAGGATAGATGCATCTGAAGCTAATGCACGAAGCGGTCTAATATCATCTAATACCCAAGCAGCTCTACCAAATGTACCTATAACTAAATCGTGTTCTCTAGGGTGAATAGCCAAATCTTTAGTAGATACTGTTGGGAAGCCTTCCGTCCATTTGTGCCATTTTTCACCAGCATTTAACGAAACATACAATCCGTCATCGGTACCTAAAAACACCAAATTAGGATTCTCAGGGTCCTCAATTATAGAAAGCGTATAACTTTCTACATCAGTAGCATCAACAATTCTTGTCCAAGTTTTTCCGTAATCTTTAGTACGATATGCATACGGCGTATAATTGAATCTTCTGTAATCATTGGCAATTAAAAGCGCCTCGCCTTTATTTCGGGCAGATGCTTTTATTTGCGGAATCCAACTTCCTTTTGGCAACTCTTTTATATTGGCGGTTACATCGGTCCACGTTTGTCCGCCATTTATAGTGTAATGCACACGACCGTCATCGGAGCCTGTCCAAAGCATATCTTTCTCAACTTTAGAAGGTTCAATGACTAATAAAGTGGTATGATTTTCAGCACCAGTTGCATCCATGGACAGTCCGCCGCTTTCGCTTTGCTTTTGTTTTTCAGGGTCGTTGGTAGTTAAATCCGGCGAAATTACTTTCCAAGTCAACCCTTTATCAGCGCTTTTATGTACAAACTGGCTACCAAAATAAATAGTACTAGTATCAAAAGAATCTTGACTTATTGCCGAATTCCAATTAAAACGAAGCTCGGTGGTAGCATCTGGTGGTGTAGGTCGTACAATGTAATTATCACCTGTAATATGGTCAAAACGTTGTACATACCCTTGCTGACTCATCGTATACCCATAACGAGAATCTACAGGGTCTGGAACAACATCAAAACCATCACCAAAACTAATTTCTTGCCAGTAGCTATTACGAATTCCTTGGTCTTTCCAAACAAAAGCAGGACCTCTCCAAGAGCCATTATCTTGCATACCGCCATATACATTATATGGATATTCATTGTCGGTAGCAATGTGATAAAACTGTGCAACAGGTAGGTTACCAATAAAACGCCAACTTTTTCCTCCGTCTTTAGAAATGTTTAATCCGCCATCATTGCCATCCATCATAAACTGGCCGTTATCTGGGTGAATCCAAAAAGCATGGTGATCTGGGTGAACTCCGTTGTCAACACCATAGGCAGGCATAAGTTCTTCGAAATTTTTACCACCATCTTGAGATACGTTTACGTAGGTAAATACAGAGAACACTCTATTTTCATTATCTGGGTCTACATAGATTTCAGAGTAATAGAAGGGTCGGTTGCCTATATCGTCTTTATCATTAATTTTTTTCCATTTAAATCCGCCATCTTCAGATTTGTATAACGCATTCTTTTTTGCTTCAACAAGTGCATACACAATGTTTGGTTTTCCTGGAGCAATTGCAACACCAATTCTACCTAAATTCCCAGCTGGTAAACCATCTTCTTCGCTTAGTTTTTTCCAGTTTTTACCACCATCATGAGTCATATATAATCCGCTACCAGTGCCGCCAGAGTTAAAGAACCATGGGTCTCGCTTGTGTTCCCACATGGCAGCAATTAATTTATTGGGGTTGGTAGGGTCCATAATAAGGTCAGCAATCCCCGTTTTATTATTTACAAAAAGTACATTCTCCCAAGTTTCTCCACCATCAGTGGTTTTAAAAACACCTCGTTCAGGATGCTCGCCCCATGGAGAGCCAATGGCACCAACATATACCGTATTGGGGTTCATTGGGTCAATTTTTATTCTATGAATGTGTCTTGTTTTTTCAAGACCCATAGATTTCCATGTTTTACCACCATCAAGAGATTTGTATACTCCGTAGCCACCATTTAAACTATTTCTAGGGTTACCTTCTCCAGTACCTGCCCAAATTACAGACGGGTTACTTTGTTGAATAGCAACAGCACCAATGGAAGCTGTTACTTCTTTATCAAAAATTGGTTCCCATTTTATACCACCAGAAGTAGATTTCCATAATCCTCCAGAAGCCGTACCGACATACATAATATCAGGGTTTTCAGTAACAACATCAATGGCAGTTACACGACCACTCATACCACCAGGGCCTATGTTACGGGGTTTTAGGTCCTGTACAAGGTCCATTTTAAATTCTTGAGCGGTTGTAAAAAAAGATGCGAAAAGCACCAATAAGGAGAGTAGTTTTCTTGTCATTTTAGAGGTTTGTTAGTTAGTCGGCTAAATATAATTATAAAGATGAGGAAGGTTTCTTAAAAGGATGTTAACAGTTTTTTTATTTGGTTGATGGTTGATGGTTGATGGTTGATGGTTGATGGTTGATGG
>TARA_R110002051_G_scaffold48299_5_pt1 | contig 56668 bp, 47 predicted proteins | sample TARA_R110002051 | Tara Oceans TARA_R110002051 (sample SAMEA4397023) | marine metagenome | biome: Polar Biome; feature: [MES] marine water layer (ENVO:01000295) within the mesopelagic zone...; material: water (ENVO:00002006), including particulate matter (ENVO:01000060) such as......
GCACCCTCCCATCCCTCCAGCGGCATGCCGCGTGGAGATTTCGGCGCGTCGCCCCCACCCAACAACTGCACCATTTCCCCCCAAATCCTTGACATTGAGGCCTCGCAACAGGCATGTCGCGACGACCTTATTCACGCTCATTGCGGACCTTGAAAACCATGCACGCTTATCGCTCCCATACCTGTGGCCAGCTTCGTCCAACCGAGGTCGGCCAGACCGCCCGGATTTCCGGCTGGATCCATCGCAAGCGCGATCATGGTGGTCTGCTCTTCATCGATCTGCGCGATCATTACGGCATCACCCAGTGCGTGCTGGAGCCGGAAAGCGAGCATTTCGAGCGGCTTGAGCGCCTGCGCGTTGAAAGCGTCGTGACCATTACCGGCGATGTCGTGGCGCGTGACGCCGAGGCGCAGAACGAGAACCTGCCGACCGGCGGGATTGAAGTGCGGGTGCGTGATCTGGCTGTGCAATCGGAAGCGGAAGAGTTGCCGCTGCCCGTCTTCGGTGAGCCCGATTGGTCGGAAGAGGTTCGTCTCAAGCACCGCTATATCGATCTGCGCCGCGAGAGCCTGCACAAGCGTATCGTGCTGCGCTCCAAGATTATCGACTCGATCCGCCGCCGCATGGTCGATGAGGATTTCGTCGAATACCAGACGCCGATCCTGACGGCATCCTCGCCGGAAGGCGCGCGTGATTTTCTCGTGCCATCGCGCCTGCATCCGGGCAAATTCTACGCCCTACCGCAGGCACCGCAGCAATTCAAACAGCTGATCATGGTCTCCGGCTTCGACCGTTATTTCCAGATTGCGCCCTGTTTTCGCGATGAAGACGCCCGCGCCGACCGCGCACCGGGCGAATTCTATCAGCTCGACATGGAAATGAGCTTCGCGACCCAGGAAGACGTGTTCAACGTCATCGAGCCGGTGCTCAAGGGCCTGTTCGACGAATTCGCCGATGGCCGCACCGTGCCAAACACCGCGTTCGAGCGCGTTACCTATGCCGATTCAATGGCTTGGTACGGTTCTGATAAGCCGGATCTGCGTAATCCGATCAAGATGAGCGATGTCACCGAAACCTTCCGCGGTTCCGGGTTCAAGGTTTTCGCTGGCATGATCGAGAAGAATCCGAAAATCGCGGTTTGGGCCATCCCGGCACCGAGCGGCGGCAGCCGTGCGTTCTGCGACCGGATGAATTCTTGGGCCCAGAAAGACGGTCAGCCCGGCATGGGTTATATATTCTGGCGTGAGACCGACGGCGTGCTTGAGGCCGCTGGCCCTGTCGCGAAGAATATCGGCGAGGAACGCACCGAAGCTTTGCGCGCATCGCTCGATCTGAAGGCTGGCGACGCGGTCTTCTTCGCCGCCGGCGAGCCGAAGGCCTTCGCCAGCTTTGCTGGCCGCGCCCGCGATGTCGTCGGCAAGGAACTCGATCTGTGTGAAAAGAATATCTTCAAATTCTGCTGGATCGTCGATTTCCCGATGTATGAGTGGGATGAAGACAACAAGAAGATCGATTTCTCGCACAACCCCTTCTCGATGCCGCAAATGTCGGCCGAGGACTTCCTGGCGATCAAGGAAGGCGACGACGAGACGCTGCTCGGCCTCAAGGCTTTCCAGTACGACATCGTCTGTAACGGTATCGAGCTCTCCTCCGGCGCAGTCCGCAATCACCGCCCCGATGTGATGCTGAAAGCCTTTGCCCATGCCGGCTATGATGCCGCGACCGTGGAAGAGGAGTTTGGCGGCATGCTCAATGCCTTCCGCTATGGCGCACCACCACACGCCGGTATCGCACCGGGCGTCGACCGCATCGTGATGATCCTGGCCGGCGTCGACAATTTGCGCGAAATCGTGATGTTCCCCAAGGATCAGCAGGCGCGCGATCTGATGATGAACGCACCGGCCGAAGTCGAGATGAAGCAATTGCGCGAGCTGCACATCCGCACCGTCGTGCCGGAAGCCAAGAAGCCCGGTTAGACGGACCAGCAAGCAGACAAGCAAACGGCCGGAGTGCAAGCTCCGGCCGTTTTACTGTGCACGTCACGCTCTAATGATGCTGTGGCTCGGGTGGTGGTGGCGGCACACGATGGCTATCGCGTGGCGGTGGCACGACCCAGATATGGTGATCTTCATCACTGCGCACCTCAATTCGCACGCGTGATTGACGCTGCGTCTCGACCGCGCCCTGCCGGGCGAGTTCGGCGCGCGCCTGCTCGACCTCTGCCATTGCCTCTGCGCGAGCGCGCTGGGCTTCGGGCCGGTTACTCTGGACCCGGTTGATCTCGCGCTCGGCGCGCGCAATATCGCGCAGCGCATTGGTCGACGCTTCGCGCATGGCGTCCACATTCACAGTCTCACGCACATTATCCATCGCCCCGTCAGCGCTGGTGCGACGCTCGATCACCGTGCCGCCTTCGGTCTCGAAGCGGATCGTCGTGCCAGCGTCGCCACTGCGGTTGATGCGCCATCCCATGCGGAAACTCTCATCGCTGATCGGGCCGGTCCGGTCACCGCATTCGGGCAAATCGAAGCCGCCATCGAGCTGTGTTGAGTCATCGCCGCAGGCGCCACGGATGGTTTCCTTCGACAGGCCGGTAATATTGGTGATGACAGCAGCTGTGAAATTGACCCCGTTCAAATTTGTACCGGTGAAATTGACCTCATCGAGCACTGCATTTTCAAAGCTGGCACCGCGCAGATCGGCATCGAGGAAGCTGGTGCCCTCGCCGGTGACTCCGGCGAAATTGGCGCCGTGCAGCGATGCACTGCGGAAATTGGTGTCGTTTATGCGCGAGCGGAAGAAATTGGCTTGGCTCAGCGTGGCGTTCGCGAACACCGCGCCTTCAAGTGTGCTGCCGATAAAGGTCGCGAACACCATTTGCGTGTCGGAGAAATTGGTGTGTTCCAGGCTGGCATCCGAAAAATTGACCCGCTCAATACGGGCGTCGCTGAAATCGGCGCCGGTCATATCGGTTCGCAGGAAGGTGACGCCGCTCAGATGGGCATGGCTGAGATTGGTATCGCTGAAGTCAGTGTCGGTGAAGCGGCTCTCGACAATAGTGGTGCCGCCCAACTCTGAGTCGGAGAAGTCGGACTCATCGAAATTGGCACCGATAAAGATCGCGCCGGCCAGATTCTTGTCAGAAAAGTCACAGGAATCGCATTCGCCGCCGATGGCGAGTCCGCGTCGTGGATGGTCATCGCCCATCGCCCAAGCCGATTGAGCGCCGAGTAGGAGGCCCAGCGCAGTCAGCGGCATTATCAAAGCGGTGTTCCGCATGTGTTCAGGGATAAAGCAGGATCGACCCATTGACGACTTAAATCACAGTAATCCAAAGGTCCCGGTCGTTTGGCCTTAGCGGCAAGACGCCACACGCAGGCCCGCCGGCAATTGCGTCGAAGCATCGCCGCAAGCGGTATTGAGCTGGGTTTGGGTCAGGCCAGTGGCCGTCGTCATCTCGGCGCCGGAGATATTGGTGCCGTCCAAACGAGCGCCGCTCAGATTGGCACTGCCGAAATAGGCACCCACCAAAATGGCATCCGTGAAATCGACATTGCGGAAGGAGGCGCTGGTGAAACGGGCGCCGAACAGATTGGCGACCGACATATTGGCATTGTCGAACTTGGTGCGGTTCATCGTCGAGAGCGCCAGATTGGCTTGGCGCAGCCGCGAGCCGGAGAGATCGATACCGGGCAGGTCGAGATAACCCAATTCAGCTTGGAACAGATTGCAGCCGGTGCAGGACTGACCCGCTTGGACGCGCGCGATTTGCGCCGCATCCTGGGCCAGGGCGGCAGATGAGGCGAACAGAAAGATCGCAATGGCAGCCAGAATTCGTTTCATAATGAGGCGCTCCGAGCCTGATACGCAAGCTGTTGCAAGCTGCACGCCGGAGCCGGTGCCTAGACTGAACTCCAGTTGCAGGCATCGCAGTTTTGCCCGGTCTCGCCGTGAACGACGGTGAAATGACCGCATTCCGGGCAGGGATCGCCGGAATACAGGCTGACATCGCGCACTTTTGAGCTGCGCGGCGCCGGCTCCTCGGTGTGCAGGTCGATCTCGCCAACATCGCGCCCGCCCGACTGACCGCTGGCGACTTTGCGCACGGCATTGGAAAACATCACGATATTGTCCGGCACCTGGCCGCGGCTGAAGCCCTTGGAGATCAGGCGGGCGGCATCCTGTTGCGACAGTTTTTCCTCGGCGACGCCCTTGCCGAGCCCGCCCTGGTCGGCGGCGTCCGGTGAAAGCTCGGCCAGATCGTCCCGGCCGAGATAGGAGACGCCGAGCTCGCGGAACAGATAATCCAGGATCGAGGTCGCGTGCTGGATCGAGTCATTGCCCGTCACCGTGCCGGCCGGTTCGAAACGGGTGAAGACGAAGGCGTCGACAAACTCTTCCAGCGGCACGCCGTATTGCAGGCCGATCGAGATCGAGATCGCAAAATTATTCATCAGCGAGCGGAAGGCGGCGCCTTCCTTGTGCATGTCGATGAAAATCTCACCGAGTTCGCCATCGTCGAATTCGCCGGTGTGCAGATAGACTTTATGCCCGCCGACCGTGGCTTTCTGGATATAGCCCTTGCGCCGGTCGGGCAGTTTGCGCCGCGCCGCCGGCTGTTCGACCACGCGCTCAACAGTGCGTTCCACGGGCCGTTCAGCAGTGCGCTCGATGACCCGTTCCGCTGCTGGCTCGCTGGTGTAATCGCCCTTGTCGAATTCGATTGCCGGCAACAGGTCGAGCAGGCCCGAGCGGGTCCGCCGCAGCGTCAGGCGCCGCAGGCCCAGGCTCGATGCGTGGTCGATCAGGGCCGCGATATCGTCGATTGTGCTTTCGCCATCAAGCGCCAGCCGGGTCTCGACCAATCCATCGATCTGGCCTTCCAACGCTGCGCTCATCTCCAACTGGCCGAACGGCAAGACTGGCGCGAAAACATTGCGCCAGTCCAGCGGCAGGTCGACGGCATCGTCCAGCGTTCCGGTGCCATGGGCATGGCGGTCGGCGGCGTCGAGATCGGCCTCGGTAAAGCCGAGCGCCCGGGCCAGCGACTGGCCCTCGGTCTCGATGACATCGCTCGACAGACCGAGCTGGTCGCGGCAAATGTGATCGCCCAAGGTCCAGCGATTGAGGGCGTAGCGCACTGAAGCGCCGTCGCCGATTGTGTCTTCGAGGCGCTCGATGGCTTCGTCCGGCAGACCGAGCTCTTTCAGCCGGGCCAGGGAAATGCCCGGTGCGCCGCGCAATGTGCCATGGCCAGCGGCGTGGTCCTCGGCGATCTCGATTTCCGTCGCGCTGGCGCCAAGCTGGCCGAGGCCGGCGCGCAGACAGTTGCGCAACCGGTGGCCGCCACTCAGACCGCTATCGGCGATGATGGCGGTCTCGACTGGACCAGCGCCTTGGCTGTCGGCATCGAACAGGCCGGCAATCGCGACCTCCGGGTTGAGACTGGCCACGGTAATGCCGGGGCGGGCGAGGGCAGAACGGGGCGAAAACCGCGATGATGCTTGGCCCAGCTCGACACCGAGCGCCGCGAAGCGGGCCGGCAGATCGGTCAGGTCCGGATCGGGACCGAGGCCGGGCGCTTGCGCGCCAAGCTCGCCACCGGTTTCACGCAGGCACAGCGTCACCAGCCGGCCAATGGCCGCGATAACCTGTCGGGCCGGGACGCTGTCATAGGCCAGACCGGCCGTGCTCAACAGGGCACCGATCCCGGTCAGATTGAGCGTCCCCGCTGACGCGGCGGTCTTCGGAGCACTGACGATCAGGGCGCAGGACCAAATCCGCACGGCGTCGCCGAGCAGGTCAGCGCGAAAACCGGTCTCAGGGTCGAAGAAGGCGGGGAGGTTGATGTGCAGCACGGGGCCGCTGGCATCGGGGCAGGCCTGGAAGGCCAGCGAGGGCGCGCCAAAGCTCCAGATCGAGCGGGCGATGCCATCCCGGAATGTGCGTGCTTGTGTCGCTTCGCCGGTACTGCCGAAATGCCATTCCCCGTCTGCGTCGATCGCTTGGGCCAGCGCGGGTGGGATATGCAGGAGTTTGCCGGTCTGGCGCTGTGGCTCTGGCTGCAGGCTTGTCAGCGCGTCGCCATCAACGCCCTGGCGTGCCAAGGCGAGGGCGCGTTCGACCGCTTCTTCCGCGACGCCATCGCGCAGGGCAGCGCGCATGGCGCGGGCCAAAGCGGCATTGCGGCGGGGATCGAAACATTCATCGGCCGCGCCGGAACAGCGATGGCAGGCTTGGGCAATCGCCTCGAGCCGCTCGCGCGTGATGCGGGCGCCCACTTCCAGCACACCATCGCGCATCGCGGCTTCGGCGACTTCCCGCAATTGTGCGGGCGCTTCGACGCTGTCCGCCTCGATGGTGTGAGCTTGCAGCAGGGCGGCGGCTGGCGGCACGGTGAGGCCATAGGCCCAGTCAATGCCGCCATCGCGCCACAGATCGGCATCGGGAATGACGAAGCGTCCGAGCAGGCTGGCGGCAATCTCGCCGTGGAAAATCTGCGCTTCCTCGGGGCCATTCACTGCCCCATGGCGCGCGACGGACCAGGTCAGAGAACCGGCCAAGCGTGCAATGACGGCGTCCAAGCCGGTTTCTGGTTTGACATCGCTTCCTTCGGCGACTTGCGGCGACAAACCACCAAAGGCCTGCAGGCCCGGGCGCGGGCGGGTTTCCGCAGGGCGCGCGGTGGCGAGCAGGCGCGTCAGAGCCAGCGTCGCGGCCGGGCTCCAATCCTGCGGCACCTGCACCGTGCGGTCCGTGCCATGCCCGTCATCGGGATCGGGATTGCCGTAGGCGGCCGTGTCGCGCAGGGCGAGGGCGTAGCGATCACCGGCGGCGGCAATGGCTTCGGCAAAGCGGCGATGCAGCTTCATGACGTTTTTATTCCCACCCATTGGTCTCCGAATCGCCCGGAGTTAGGCTCAGTCTACCGCGCCCGGCCCCGCGCCATAACCCCGCAGTGTTCAAGACTGGACCGGATCGCCATGCGAAGGCATATACGTTTGAATTCATCGTCGTGACCGACTCGGAGCCGCACGCCATGCTGGGTTTTATCTCCAAAATTTTCATTTGGTGGAATGACGCCACGCCAGGAACACTGCTGACGCTATCGCGTCGCGGCGCCAAAAAAGTCGGCGAAGACGATTACGGCAATCGCTATTTCGAGGAAAGCGGCGTCACCGGGCCGGATGGCAATAAGCGCCGCTGGGTGATCTATAAGGGCTATGCCGACGCTTCACGCGTGCCATCCGATTGGCATGGCTGGCTGCACCACACCTTCGACACCCCGCCGACCGAAACGCCACTGCCGCGCCAAGTCTGGGAAAAGGACCATCATCCCAATCTGACCGGCACCGTCTACGCCTACCGTCCGAGCGGCAGCCTCGTCTCACCCGAGAAGCGCCAGGCCACGACGAGCGATTACGAAGCTTGGGCGCCGGAACAAAACTGAAGCCTTTGCCGCAGGGCCTGAACCGGTCCAGTGGCTGGAATATTCGGCAACCCAATCCACAGCCGTTTATAACGGAGACTGCGTTGAAACGGCTCGAATCGCCTGAGGGGCGAACCGCCTCGACAGCGCCTTAATCGCGGGGCAGTTTCAAATCATGACGCGTCTATTCACAGCTTTCATCCTCGCCGCCTGTCTGCCGCTCGGCCTGCAGGCCCAGGACAGCAATTCCGCCACCACGTCCGATACCGGCGCCAGCCTGCGCGGCGACGATCCCGATGTTCGATCGAACCAGGAATTGTCGAGCCAGCCCGGCTCTATCGTCGTGCTGCGTGGTCTCGACAAGGTGACGGCGCGGACGCGTGATTTTGAAATCCCGATCGGCGAGAGCGCGCAATTCGGTGCCTTGACGATCACGGCGCAATATTGCCGCAAGCGCCCACCGGAGGAGACACCGGAAACCTATGCCTTCTTGCAGATTGTCGACCGGCGCACCGATGGATTCGGCGTCGATATCGCGGGCGAGACGGTGTTTTCCGGCTGGATGTTCGCCTCACGGCCAGCGCAAAACCCGCTCGAACACCCGGTCTATGATGTCTGGGTGATCGACTGCAAGGCCTGAGCCTCACGCAGGGCCTGAGCGCCACCAATCTCCGCCGGCAGAGCAAAGAAGTTCGCATCCAGCTCAAGCGCTTGTGCGAGGCGTGATTTGTAATCGTCGCGGGCGATTGAACGGGCACCGAAAGTTTCCAGATGTCCGGTGGTAAACTGGGTGTCGAGCAGCGCATAACCGCCGGCAATCAGGCGGGCGAGCAGGTGCACCAGCGCCACCTTGCTGGCATCGCGCTGGCGCGAAAACATGCTCTCACCGAAAAACGCGCCGCCCAGCGCGACGCCATACAGCCCACCGACCAGATCGCTGCCGCGCCAGCATTCGACGCTATGGGCGTGGCCGCGGCGATGCAGCTCGGTGTAGAGGCTGAATATCCCGTCATTGATCCAGGTTTCCTCGCGGCCGGGTGCCGCCGTGCAGCAGCCGGCGACAACGGCGGGGAAATCGAGATTGATGCTGACCTGGAAGCTGTCCTGGCGCACGGTGCGTTGCAGCCGGCGCGGCAGGTGGAAGTCGTCGAGCGGCAGGATGCCGCGCTGGTCGGGGTCCAGCAGGTAGATGCGCGGATCGTCGCGGCCCTCCGCCATCGGGAAGACGCCGCGCGCATAACATTCGAGCAGTTCCTTGGCCCCGAAGCCGCGCATCCTTTGTTCGCTCCCGCTTATTCCTCGCGGCTCGCGAGCCATTCCTCCAGCCAGCGGATATGATAATCGCCGCTCACGAATTCCGGTTCCTCGAGCAGGTTGAGGAAAATCGGAATCGAGGTTTCAATCCCGCCGACAACCATTTCTTCCAGCGACCGGCGCAGGCGCAGCAGCGCTTCGGCGCGGGTGCGTCCATGCACGATCAGCTTGCCGATCAGGCTGTCATAATAAGGCGGTACGGAATAGCCCGTATAGAGCGCTGAATCGAGCCGGACGCCGAGCCCGCCCGGTGCGTGGAAATCGGTAATCTTGCCGGGCGAGGGCGCGAAAGTGCGGGGGTTTTCCGCATTGATCCGGCACTCGATCGCATGGCCCTCAAACGTGATGTCTTCCTGGCGGATATCGAGATGGGCGCCATCGGCGACGCGGATCTGTTCGCGCACCAGATCAATCCCGGTGATCATCTCGGTCACCGGATGCTCGACCTGCAGCCGCGTATTCATTTCGATGAAGTAGAACTCACCATTCTCCCACAGGAATTCAATCGTGCCGACGCCGCGATAACCGATCACTTCGATTGCTTTGCGCACCGTCTCGCCGATTGTGGCGCGTTCGGCGGCTGTCAGGGCTGGTGAAGGGGCCTCTTCGAGGATTTTCTGGTGGCGGCGCTGCAGCGAGCAATCGCGCTCACCGAGATGGACGACATTGCCGTGCATGTCGGCCAGGATCTGGATTTCGATATGGCGCGGGCGGCCAAGATATTTTTCCAAATAAATGGTGCCGTCGCCAAACGCTGCTGCCGCTTCAGCCGAGGCGGTGTCCATGGCTTCCTGCAGCTTGGCTTCGGTCTCGGCGACCTTCATGCCGCGACCGCCGCCGCCCGATGCGGCTTTCACCAGCACCGGATAGCCGATCTCGGCCGCGATCTTCTTCGCGTCCTTGATTTCGGAAACGCCACCTTCAGAGCCGGGCACGACCGGGATGCCGGCCGCCATGACGGCTTTCTTGGCGGTGATCTTGTCGCCCATCATGCGGATATGCGCCGCAGTCGGCCCGATAAATGTCAGGCCGTGGGCTTCAACGATTTCAGCGAAACGGGCATTTTCCGACAGAAAGCCATAGCCGGGATGGATCGCCTGGGCGCCGGTAACCTCGGCTGCCGCGATGATCGAAGGTATGTTGAGATAGCTTTTGGCCGCCGAAGCCGGGCCGACACAAACGCTCTCGTCGGCGAGGCGAACATGCATGGCATTGGCGTCGGCTTCCGAATGGATCGCGACGGTGCGAATGCCCATTTCACGGCAGGCCCGGTGAATACGAAGGGCGATTTCGCCGCGATTGGCGATCAGGATTTTATCGAACATATTGGGCGCTCGTGAACGGGGGTGAGCGTTAGATCAGGATGAAAAGCGGCTCGCCGTATTCGACCGGCTGGCCTTCTTCGACGAGGATTTCCGAGATCTTGCCTGCTTTTTCCGCGACGATCGGATTGAAGGTCTTCATCGCTTCGATCAGCAGGATGGTGTCACCCTTTTTGACGGTTTCGCCGACTTTGACGAAATTCTCCGAATCCGGATTGGGCTTGAGATAGGCGGTGCCGACCATCGGCGAATTGACGACGCCGGGATGGGCGCTGAGATCGCCGGCTCCACCAACCGGCCCCGGCGTTTCGACGGCATAGCCGGCGGGCGCGGGGGCTGCCGGGGCAGCAACAGCCTGAACCACGGGAGCGGCCTGCAGCTGTCGGGCGATGCGCAGACGCAGATCGCCGCGTTCAACCTCGATTTCCGACAGATCGGTCTCGCGCAGGATATCGGCGAGCTCGCGCACGATTTCAGGGTCGATAGGCGAACGGCTTCGGGTCTCAGAACTCATGATTTGGGCCTTTTATGTCCGTCAGTGGTGCAGGCAATGCTCGGCTGCGTCGATTCCCAGCAGATAACTTGCCAGACCAAGTCCGGTAATACTCCCCCGGGCAGCAGAGGCGACGAAGGAGTGATGCCGGAATGTTTCCCGGGCAGCGGTCTGGCTCAAGTGAACTTCAATGACCGGGGGTTCTATAGCGCGAACCGCGTCATGCAAAGCCACAGATGTATGCGTATAGGCACCGGGGTTGAAGATGACGGCGCAGGCCTTCTGGTTAGCCTCATGCAGCCAGTCAATCAAGACACCCTCATGATTGGATTGGCGGAACTCGACGCCGCGGCCGAGCTTGCCGGCATGGGCGCTGCAGGCTGCGGCGATGTCGTCGAGCGTCATCGTTCCATAGACGTCCGGCTCGCGGGTGCCCAGCAGATTGAGGTTCGGCCCGTTGAGGATGTAGATCGGTTTTGTCATGCTCTTGCCTTACAGCCCGTATAAGCTCTACGACGTCAATCATCCTATTTACAAGCGGAGTGAACGGAAGCCGTGTTGCAACTGACAGTCAATGGCGAGGCCAAGCTGATCGCGCCGGGTAGCCGGGTCGCTGATCTGGTGCGCGAACTGGGGCTGGACGGCCGCAAGATCGCCGTCGAGCGCAATCTGGAGATCGTGCCGCGCTCGCGCTATGACCTCGATGCGCTGGCACCGGATGACCGAATCGAAATTGTGGCCTTTGTCGGAGGTGGATGAAATGGAAGACGGATCAATCATGACGCAGGCCCCGACACAGAACCCGACCTCGACACAGTCCCCGGCCGACAAACCGCTGGTGGTCGCCGGTCGTACGCTGACCTCGCGTCTGATCATCGGCACCGGCAAATATGCCAGCTATGAGCAAAATGCCCGCGCGCTGGAGGCCTCCGGCGCCGAGATGATCACCGTCGCCCTGCGGCGGGTGAATCTGTCGGACCCGTCCGAGCCGCGACTGGTCGATTTCATCGACCCCAAGCAATACATCTTCCTGCCCAATACGGCTGGCTGTTTTACCGGTGAGGACGCCATCCGCACTTTGCGGCTGGCGCGTGAGGCCGGTGGCTGGAGCCTTGTGAAGCTGGAAGTCCTGTCCGATCCCAAACATCTCTATCCCGACATGGCGGAGACGCTGCGTGCGGCGGAAATGCTGATCAAGGACGGCTTTGAGGTGATGGTCTATTGCTCGGATGACCCGGTCTATGCCCGCCGCCTCGAAGAAGTTGGCTGCTGCGCCATCATGCCGCTCGGCGCCCCGATCGGCTCGGGCCTGGGGATTCAGAACCCGGTCAATATCCGTCTGATCATCGAACAGTCCTCGGTGCCGGTGATTGTCGATGCCGGCGTCGGCACCGCCTCGGATGCGACCGTGGCGATGGAGCTGGGCTGCGACGGCGTGTTGATGAATACCGCCATCGCCGGTGCGAAAAACCCGGTCCTGATGGCCTCGGCGATGAAACATGCGGTCATCGCCGGCCGGCAATCCTATCTCGCCGGCCGTATGCCGAAAAAGCTTTATGCCGATGCGTCCAGCCCGCTGTTCGGACTGATCTAGCGAAAGCTAGCCGCCGAGCCCGCGCTGCAGGGCCGCTTCCAGCGCCAGCTGATTGGCGCCGGCCACGACTGTGCCATCGACGATGAAGAACGGCGTGCCGGTGACATTGAGCGCTTGGCCCAGCGAGCGCACGTCGAGGATTTGGGCCATGATCGCCTCGTCCTCCATATCGGTGCGCATGCGCGCCACATCGACGCCGGCCAGGGCCGCGAGCTGGTCGATCCGTGCCGTTGGGAGCGGCCCGCTCGCATTGATCATTGAGCGGTGGAAGAGTTCATAAATCTCCGGACCCTGATTGAGCGATGCAATCGCGGCGCGTGAGGCCTCGAGGGAATCGGGACCGAGGATCGGATATTCCTTGAAGATGAACTGGACGCGGTCGCCATAGCGCTCGTGCACATCCGTCACCCACTCATTGGCGACGCGGCAATAGGAGCATTTATAGTCCATGAATTCGACGATCACGACATCCGGCTGATCACCGCCAATGCGTGGATCACGAGCGTCGGCGAAGATTGCATCGGAATACCGGTCAATCGCGGAGTAGGCGTCTTCCATTTCGCGCGCCTGGGCGCGGCGCTGCAGCTCGATCAAGGCCTCTTCGATGATTTCGGGATGTTCCACGATATAGGCGTGGACGATCTCGCCAATCTCTTCGCGTGAGCGGTCGTTGAGCTGGGCATCGGCCGGGGCCTGTTGGCATCCGAGCAGGAGGGCGGCGGCGGTAATGATCGCGGACAGGCGGAACATGAGACAAATCCTTTTACAGTCCTCGCCTTTCTAACCGAGAGCGGGCGGCGGGACGAGGGGCAAGGTGCAGATATTCGCCGGGCAAAGCGGCTCGATGCTCGGGGGATCGCAAGCTTGCGGCGCTTGCAGGCGCGCCATCGGCCGGGCTAAGCAGCGCCGATGATCAATCCTGCCGCCCTCGTCCTGACCAGTTTCAGCCTCTCCACCGATGCTTTCGCCGCCGCCCTGGCGCGTGGCAGTGCTGCACCGAAGGTCAAGGTGCTGGACGCGCTTCGCATCGGCGCGGTGTTCGGTTTGTCCGAAGGCGTGATGTGTTTGCTCGGTTGGAGCTTTGCGATCGCGCTCGGCGGTATCGTGGCGGCGGTTGATCACTGGGTCGCGCTGATCCTGCTCTCGGTGATCGGCGGCCGCATGATCCGCGAAGGCCTGTCGGCGCCAGACGAAGCCCGCCCGGCCCGGCGCCACACCGCGCTCGGCACAGTCATGACGGCTATCGGCACCAGTATCGACTCAGCAGCCGTGGGCATTGCCCTGGCGTTGGCGGGCGGAACGGCTTGGGCGGCACTGGCGATCGGACTGGCATCATTCGCCATGAGCTCGGCAGGCTATTATGCCGGGCCGCATATCGGTGCCCGGCTGGGCCGCCATGCCGAACTGGCAGGCGGCGCCATTCTGATCCTGATCGGCGTTTCGATCTTCATCAGCCATGTGATGGCGGGCTGAGGCCAAGCTTTACGCTCAGGCGATCACGAACACGCCGTCGATCTCGACCGCTGCGCCGAGCGGCAGGACCGGGCAGGATACGGCCGAGCGCGCATGACGTCCGGCATCGCCGAACACCGCGACCATCAGGTCGGAACAACCATTGATCACTTGCGGGATGTCGGTGAAGCCCGGCACGGCCGCGACGAAACCGCCCAGCTTGACGACGCGTTTCAGCCGCGCCAGATCGCCGCCACAGGCGGCTTTGAGCTGGGCGATCAGATTGATCCCGCACAGCCGTGCCGCCGCTTGGCCGGCCGCGACATCCATATCCAGGCCGAGCGTGCCCTTGATCAAGCCGTTAGGCCCGACCGAGACTTGGCCTGAGACATAGACCTGATCGCCGCTTCGCACGAAGGGCACGTAATTGGCGACCGGGGCGACGGGCTCGGGCAGGGTGATGCCCAGTTCGGTCAGGCGTGTTTCGAATGCGGACATGGGAGATCTCCAAGCGGGTTCTGATAGCGGAAATAGGCGAGGACGGACGGCGATGCAATCACTCGCTCCGCTGTGCCTTCGGTTTCAACGCCCGCCCCTTGACCACAGCATCGCCGCCAAACTTGGCCCGCGCCTTGTCCATCGCGCGCTCGGCTGTGGCGCGGCGGATCGCGTTTGGGTCGAGCAGATCGCCGCTATCGCCAACCTGGTCCTGCAGCGTCGAAAATCCGATTCCGATCAAGCGAAAGCGGGTGCCGTCCACTTCGGGCGCGAGCAATTCACGCCCGACCTTGAACAGGGTGTCGGCCAGCTGGCTCGGCTCGTTGAGGGTGCGCCGGCGGGTCCGGCTGCGGAAGTCTGCCGTCTTCAGCTTCAGCGTCACCACCGAGCCGGAGATGGCCTTGGCTTTCATGAGGTCTGCGACTTTGACGCATTGGCGCCAGAGTTGGTCCTCCAGCGCTTTCAGCTCGGCCAGATCGGTATTGAAAGTCGTTTCCGAGGAGACGCTCTTGCGTTCGCTCTCCGGTTCGACCTTGCGATGGTCTTCGCCGCGCGCCAGACGCGCCAGTCGGTAGCCGAAATCGCCATATCGTTTCGCCATCTCAGCATCGCTGTGACGGCGGATATCATTGAGCGTGCGCAGGCCGTCGCGTTCCAGCTTGGCCGCAAAGGCCGGCCCGACGCCATAAATCGAGCGCACCGGGCGCGGCCCGAGAAAATCCATCGCCTCGGCCTCACCGATCACCGCAAACCCGTCCGGCTTGTCGAGGTCGGAGGCGGTCTTGGCGAGGAATTTGTTGAAGGACAAACCGACCGAAACCGTGATCCCGACCTCGCTCTGAATCCGGCGCTGCAGCCGCAGCAGGGTCAGCACCGGCGGCGCGCCGTGCAGACGTGTTGTGCCGGTCAGGTCGAGAAAAGCCTCGTCAATCGAGAGCGGCTCCACCAGCGGCGTCACATCGCGCATCATCTCGCGGATGCGCCCGCCCTCGCGGGCATATTTGGCGTGGTCACCGCCAATCACGACCGCGTCCGGGCAGGCCTTCAACGCCTTGAACATCGGCATCGCCGAATGCACGCCATACATCCGCGCCACATAGCAGCAGGTCGAGACAACGCCGCGCTGGCGGCCACCGATAATCACCGGCTTGTCGATCAGTTCAGGCCTGTCGCGTTTTTCGACGGCGGCGTAGAAGGCGTCGCAATCAATATGGGCAATCGACAGCGTGCCGAGCTCGGCATGAAACAAATGCCGGTGCGAACCGCAGGCCGGGCAGGCATCAACCGGCTTGGCCAGCGGTGTCAGGCAGGCGCGGCAATAGCCCGGATTGCTCATGGTGCCTGTGCCGATTCAACCGGCCACAACCAGGCCGCGCCACGCACGCCGGAACTGTCGCCATGCCGGTGGATGAGGATGCGGGTGCGCACCGTGTCAGAGAACAGGAAATCGGGCAGGCGTACCGTGACCCGCTGTGCCAGGCCCGGCGCGTTTGAAACGCCGCCGCCGAGCACAACGACGTCGGCGTCGAGAATGTTGAGCACGCTGGCAATCCCGCGCGCCAGCCGGTCGCCATGCAGATCGACGGTGAGGCGCGCCGGGGCATCGCCCGATTCGGCGGCCGCGAAGATCTCAGCCGCGCTCAGCGTGCCTCCATTGCGGCTGGCATGGTCGCGCGCAAGGCCGGGTCCGGAGAGCCAGGTTTCGTGACAACCTGACTGGCCGCACCAGCAGGGCGCTGCGGGCTCATCTGATTCGTTTGGCCAGGGCAGTGGATTATGGCCCCATTCGCCGGCAATGCCCTGGGCACCGCGCAATAATTGCCCGTCGATAGCAATGCCGCCGCCAACCCCGGTTCCCAGGATGATCCCGAACACGATCCCGGCACCTTCACCGGCCCCATCGACGGCTTCGGAGAGGGTGAAACAATCGGCATCATTGGCCAGCCGCACCGGGCGGGCGAGCGCCCCCTCGATATCGCGCGCGAATGGCTCGCCATTGAGCCAGATCGAATTGGCGTTGCGCATCAATCCGGTAGCGGGGCTGATTGAACCGGGGTGACCGATCCCGACGCGGGCGCCCTTGCCATGTTCGCGCTCGATCGCGGCCACCAGATCGGCGATGGCCTTGAGGCAGCCGCGATAGGTTTGCGGTGCCGGAACGCGCAGCCGTTCGACGATCGCACCTGCGGGGTCCATCGCGATGGCTTCGATTTTCGTACCACCAAGGTCGATGCCGATTCGAATCATGCTTTCGCCACCTTCCGCTGCCGATATACTGGCAATGCTGATATTTGTTCTTATCTTGTTCCTTTTGGCGATGAAAGTGGCCGCTGACTCATTGTTGGTTAAGGAAGATCGGGTTTAGTGCCGATGGGGTTCAACAGGCGCGTTATAAGCGCTCAAACAACGGGAAGCGCGTCATCGACATGCTGCAGGTCATGCCCAAAAAGGTGCTGATTGTCGAAGATAACGAGCTGAACATGAAGCTGTTCAACGATCTGCTCGAGGCTCATGGCTATGAGACCTTGCAGACCAAGGACGGATTCAAGGCCATGGAAATGGCCCGCGAACACCTGCCAGATCTCATCCTGATGGACATTCAATTGCCGGAGGTTTCCGGGCTTGAAGTCACCAAATGGCTGAAGGATGATGAGACGTTGTGCGCGATTCCGATCGTTGCAGTAACGGCGTTTGCGATGAAGGGGGATGAGGAGCGGATTCGGCAGGGGGGCTGCGAAGCCTATCTCTCGAAGCCGATCACGGTCACCACCTTTATCGAGACCGTCCGCCAGTTCCTCGATTAGGAGTCGATGCCATGAGCGCGCGAATCCTGGTCGTCGATGACCAGCCAGCCAATGTCCGTCTGCTTGAGGCCAAGCTGCAGGCCGAGTATTTCGACGTCTGCACCGCTGTGGACGGCTTTGCCGCCATCGAGGTCGCCCGGGTCGAACAGCCCGATTTGATTCTGCTTGATGTCATGATGCCGCGCATGGACGGGTATGAAACCTGCCGCCGGCTCAAACATGACCCGGCCACCCGCCATATCCCCGTTGTGATGGTGACCGCGCTCGATCAGCGCGACGACCGCATTCGTGGCCTGGAATCGGGTGCCGATGATTTTCTTACCAAGCCGATCGATGATGTGACGCTGTTTGCACGGGTGCGCTCGCTCCTGCGTTTGAAAACCGTGCTCGATGAATTGCGCTTTCGCGAATCCAGCGATGCGCTCAACTCGATCATGTCCGAGCCGGTCGGCGATGACGCTGCTGTCGCCCAAGCGATTATCATCAGTGGCGATGTACGCGCCGCCACCCGCTATGCAGCCGCGATGCCGCCGCAGGTGCGTACTCAGGTTGAACTCGATCCTGCCGCTGGTATCGCCGCCGCGCGCAAGAATGCCGATCTTCTGGTGATCGATCTGACCAGCCCGGCGTTTGACGGTCTGCGGCTGTGTGCGCGCATCCGCTCCGATGTTGCGACGCGCCAAATGCCAATCATTGCGGTGCTCAATCCGGGCGATGTCGCCAATGCGGTGCGGGCGCTCGATATTGGCGTCAATGATATCATCCATCGGCCGGTTGATGCTGGCGAGATGATGGCGCGCGTCAGTACGCAATTGCGCCGCAAACGCTATGCCGACCGCTTGCGCAGTCAACTCGATGAGAGCCTGGAAATGGCGATCACCGATCCGTTGACGGGGCTGCACAATCGCCGCTATATCGCGTCCCGCCTTCGCCAGGCCGTCGAGAGCGCCAATAATGGTGGTGCCCCGGTTTCGCTGCTGATCGCCGATATCGATCATTTCAAATCGATCAATGACCGTTTCGGTCATGAGGGCGGCGACCGCGTTTTGCGTAGCTTTGCCGATCGTCTGATGCGCGATCTGCGCGCGCTCGATCTGGCGGCGCGTTATGGCGGTGAGGAATTCGTGATTGTGATGCCGGGTGCCGGTCAAGCCGAAGCCCGGATCGCCTCGGAACGCCTGCGGGCGTCGATCGCTGCCGAGCCCTTCCTGGTCGGTGATGGTCAAACGGCGCCGGTGACGGTCAGTATCGGTTTTGCCCAAGCGCGGGTCGGCGAGGATGCCGATGCACTGCTGCGCCGGGCCGACGAGGCGCTGTACACGGCCAAAGGCGATGGTCGCAATCGCGTCGAAGCGGCGGCCAACGAAGCGGCTTGATCCCGGCTGGCCATGTCCTGAAACGGCCGCCAGAGCGCGGCACAAACACGTAGAAGACCGCAGCGCGTGCTGCGGCCTGATCTACGCTTGGCAAGTCAGACGCAAATTCGTCTTACTTGATTTTGCCTTCTTTGAATTCAACGTGTTTGCGGGCAACCGGGTCGTACTTCTTCAGCACGAGCTTTTCGGTCATGGTGCGCGCATTCTTCTTGGTCACGTAGAAAAATCCCGTGCCAGCCGTGGAGTTCAGGCGGATTTTGATTGTAGTTGGTTTCGCCATGGCTCAGTCGTCCTGATGCTGCGCGCGCGGTCGGCCCCATGCCGTCGCGAGAGCGCGCGAACATACGCAAGGGGCGGCAAGTGTCAACTGCGGCGCGCCGCTTTCAGGTGTGTCGCAGCAAGGAAGAGCAGATAGCCGCCCGCACTGACGGCGAGCACGACCAAAAGCCCGGCCGGACCGAATCCATCCATCGCCACGCCCGCCGCCGGCGGTGCCAGGAGTGAGCCGAGCCCATAGGCGAAAACGAAGCCCGCATTCGCCGCCGCAATCCGTCCGCCGGTAAAGCGTTCGCCCAGCAGCGATAATCCCACCGTATAAAGCCCGCTGGCGACCCCGGCATGGATGAATAGGATCGGCAAAAGCAGGTCGAGCCGAGTGCCGGCGATCCAGACCAGGGCAGGCCCGAGCGTGGCAATCAGGGCGATGACGAGCAGGGTGCTGCGGCGTCCGGTCCGGTCCGCGATCCAGCCGAGCGGGATCTGGAAGCACAACACACCCATCGCGACGGCAAACACCATCATCCCGATCGAGACCGGATCAAGCGCGATGCGGTCGGCATAGACCGGCAGCATCGAGAAGATCAGGGTTTCAATTGCCCCGAAGGCCAGGCCCGCCAGAATGGCCGCAGGCGCCGATCTGGCGGCGCCGAGGATCGCACTCATCGAGGAGTCTTCGCGCGCCGGGGCGAGGGCCTGTGGGCCCTTGAGCAGGGCAATCGGTACGATGCCGAGCAGGAAGATGCCGCTGCCGAGATAGAAGGGCAGATTGTCCGCCGTGCTAAACGCCGCGAACAGCAATCCGCCAATCCCGAATCCGCCGGCCAAGGCGGTGCCGTAAATCCCGAGCATGAAAGCGCGGCGGCGCGGCGTCACGATCTGGTTGATCCAGGTTTCGGAGACGATGAAAACAACAGTTATGAAGCAACCCATCGCGAAGCGAAGGATAAACCAGGGGGTAACGAACGGCAGGAATGGGAAGAGCAGGAAGATAGCTGCCGCGACGGCCAGGGAACCGGTCACCAGCGTGCGTGCCGGCGCCATTGTCATCAGCCGCGGCACCAGCGGTGCCATTACCAGCGTCGAGACTGCGGCCGCTGCGCCATTCAAGCCAACTAAGAGGCCGGAACCGGTCATGTGCTCCAACCGCAACGAAATCAACGGCATGGAGAGGCCGAACACAATGCCGCACACGGCGGCACAGCTGATCGCAGCGATCAGGGCGCGGTTATTGCCGTATTGAGGAGCGTTGAGCAGCGCGAACATGGCTCAGCTATACGCAAGCTCGCGCTATACGTCAGCGCAAATCTGCACGTGATCCAGTCACAGGGTCTCAACCCACATCTTGCCACGAACGTCACGAATCCAACGGGTTGGCTGAGGTGAAGGGGGCAGGGCCCGCTCCAGTTCGGCTAGCACGAAGCGTGTCACCATCGGCAGATCCAGATTTTGCGCTTGGGTCAGTGATACCCATTGCACATCTTCAAGCTCGGAGCTCGGCTGAGGTGCCCGATCATCGCATAAGGCACTGGCATCAGCGGTGAAAAACCAAGTGTCGAAGCGCCGCGTCCGGCCCGGCGGCGTCACTGCACGGGTGATCAGGCGTAGGCCTGACAGGTCCGGCACAACGCCGGAGGCCCGGAACGGCGCCCAATTGCCATGCCGCGAACGGATCACACCTTCGCGTGCGATCAAAAGTCCTGTCTCTTCAGCGGTTTCGCGCACCGCCGCCATCGCCGCAGCGCGGGCCCGGCGCTCCGGCAGGATCCGGCTCATCACGGCCAGAATGTCGGAAGCGAGATCCTCGGCCAGCGGCGCTGTCAGATCGGCACGATCAACCCGGCCGCCTGGAAACACATATTTATTCGGCATGAAAACATGGCGTGCCGAACGGCGCCCCATCAGCACTTCGGTCTTGCCATGCCCGCCACGGGTCAGGATCAGCGAGGCCGCCAGACGTGGCCTCAGCGCCTTGACGGCGACTTTGCGGGTCTCGTCACTCACCGCCGCTTGCCCTTCTTCCACGGCCGTCCGCCCGTGCGTCCGCCGGCCGGAGCGATCCGTCCGCTGCCGCGCTTGGGGCGTGGACCGGGCTCGGCTTCGGTCATCATGTCGAGCAGCAAGCCGCCGGTGATCGGGGTGGCTTCCTCGATCCGCACGGTCACAGACATGCCAAGCCGGTAGCGGCCGCCGGTCTGCTCGCCGATCAAGGCGTGGGCGCGGTCATCATGGACGAAGCGCTCCTCGCCGAGCCGGCTGATCGGCACCAGACCGTCAGCCCCGGTTGCAGCCAGGCGGACAAAGGCGCCAAACCGCGTCACACCCGTGATGCGGCCCGGGAATTCGCCGCCGACATGATCGGCCAGATAGAGCGCAACAAAGCGGTCCACGGCATCGCGTTCCGCCGCCATGCCGCGTCGTTCCGACTGGGTGATTTCCTCGGCGATTGAGCTCAGCCGGCTACGTTCTTCATCGCTCTGGCCGTCATTGCCCAGATTGAGGGCGCGGATCAGGGCGCGGTGAACGGTCAGGTCGGCATAGCGCCGGATTGGCGAGGTGAAGTGGGCGTAGCGCTGCAAATGCAGCCCGAAATGGCCCTGATTGGCAGTGTGATAGACAGCCTGGGACTGGCTTCGCAACACGACTTCATTCACCGTCTCATAATGCTCGCCGCCCTTGGCCTGCTTGAGCAGATTGTTGAAGCGGCTGGTCGCGATCTTGTCACCACGCGTCCATTTCAAACCGACATTGGGCAGGAAGTCCGCCAGCGAGTCGATTTTCTCGCGCGAGGGCTCTTCATGGACCCGGTAGATCAGTGGAACGCGCTTTTCTTCAAGGGTTTCTGCGGCACAGACATTCGCCTGGATCATGCATTCCTCGATCAGGCGATGGGCATCGAAGCGCTCACGCAGTTCGATGCCGGTCACCTTGCCGTCGGCGCCGACCCGGACACGCCGTTCAGGCGAATCAATCTCAAGCGGTTCGCGCTTGGCGCGAGCGATACACAGCGCCGCATAGGCGCTCCAGAGCGGCCGCAAGACGGTGTCGAGCAAGGCATTCGCCTTGGCGTCGCCCGTGCCGTCTATCGCGGCCTGGGCGTCGTTATAGGAGAGCTTGGCAGCTGACTTCATCCAGCCGCGCACGAATTTATGGCTCTTCTTGTTGCCATAGCGGTCGAACACCATGCGGACCGCGAGGCAGGGGCGTTCTTCGCCCTCGCGCAGGGAGCACAGATCATTGGACAGGCGCTCGGGCAGCATCGGCACGACGCGATCGGGCAGATAGACCGAATTGCCACGCTTGAACGCGCCGCGATCCAGCTCGCTGCCCGGCGTGACATAGGCGGCGACATCGGCGATGGCGACCATAACCACCCAGCCGCCCTCATTTTTGGCATCGGTATCGGCAGCGGCCCAGACGGCATCGTCATGGTCCTTGGCATCTTCCGGGTCGATGGTGAGCAGAGGCAGAGCGCGCAGGTCTTCGCGGCCCTGCAGCTTTGCCGACTTCATGGTCTCGGCTTCGCGCATTTCCTTGTCGGTGAAACCCATCGGCACGCCATGGGAATGCAGCGCAATGACGCTGCCGGCACCGGGCGAGTCGACATCGCCGAGGACTTCGAGAATCGTGGCGGTCTTCAACCCGTTTCGGCGTTCCTTGGCGAGCTCGCACACGACCAGGTCGCCATCATTGGCCTTGTCGGATTCGCCCTTGGCCGGCACGAGTTCATGACGTGAGCGGCGATCCACCGGGATCAGGCGGTAGGGGCCCTTGGCCGGCTTGCGCAGGACGCAGAGAATCTTCTGGACCGAATGTCCCAGCTTGCGGATCAGGCGCGCTTCGTAGCCGCCCTCACCATCGGCAGTCAGTCGTACCAGAGCCTTCTCGCCAACGCCGAGCGCGGCCTCACCGCGGCCGCCAGCGCCTTGGCCGGGCGCAAGCCGGATCAGCGGTACCTTGCCCTCGGTGCGGGCCGGTTGGGCCAGTAATTCACCGTCAATATCGCGGCCGGTGATCTCGACCACGCACACAGCCGGCAATTCGCCGGCCAGGGCGTAATTGCGCTGATCGTCGCGCCGGATCACGCCTTCGGCTTCGAGGGCTCCGAGCGCCTGTCTGAGCTGGTTTTTCTGCTCGCCGGTCTTGAGGCCGAGGGCGCGGGCAATGCCGCGCTTGTCGAAACTTCCGGCGCCAAGCTTGATGGCCTCAATCAGGGTTTCTCGGCTGAAGCCGGAAGGGGTCTCTTCGTTGTCGCTCACCGCGATTAATCCGCCTTTCCGGCAGCTGGTTTCTTCGCCGCCGGCTTTTTCGCGGCGGGCTTTTTGGCAGCAGGCTTCTTGGCCGCAGCTTTCTTTGCCGGCGCCTTCTTCGCGGTGCCATCAGCATCGGCCGCAGCGGCCTTGGTCGGCGCTTTCTTCTTGGCCGGAGCCTTCTTTTTCGCGGCCGTTTTTTTGGCTGCCGGCTTCTTCTTCGGCTTGCCGCCCTTGGCGGCGCGGGCCTCGACCCATTCCATGGCCTGCTCGACCGTCACCGTTTCCGGATCGGTGCCCTTGGGCAGGGTCGCATTGATCTTCTCATACTTCACATAGGGACCGAAACGTCCGCTCATGATGCGCAAGGGCTTGCCGTCATGCTCGCCGAGATCTTTCAGCGTCGTGGCGGAATTCTGACGTCCGCCGCCGGCCTTCTTGTCGGCCAAAACGGCGACAGCCCGGTTGAGCCCGATATCGAACACGTCCTCGACATTGGGGATGTTGGCGTAGGTCTTGCCATGGTGAACATAGGGACCATAGCGGCCGATATTTGAGGTGATCAGCTCGCCATCTTCCGGGTGAGCGCCAATCGTGCGCGGCAGGGCGATCAGCTTGATCGCCTGTTCGTCGGTCAATGTCTGTGGATCCCAGCCCTTGGGGATGGAGGCGCGCTTTGGTTTGGCGTCTTCGTCCTCGCCGGGAATTTCGAGATACCAGCCAAAACGGCCATTCTTCAACATGATGATCGAGCCGGTGACCGGATCGGTGGTAATTTCGCGATCACTATCGCCGGCGCCTTCATCGTTCGGGCTCATTTGGCGCGTGAATTTGCAATCGGGATGGTTCGAACAACCCAAGAAGGCGCCGAATTTGCCAAGCCTCAGGCTCAGCGTGCCCTCCTTGCAGGACGGGCAGAGGCGCGGATCGCTGCCGTCTTCCTTTTCCGGGAATATATGCGGTGCCAGCGCGTCGTTCAGCGCGTCGAGTACCGCAGTGATGCGCAATTCGCCGATCTCGTCGATGGCGGCGCGAAAATCTGTCCAGAAATCGCGTAGCAATTGCTTCCAGTCGAGTTCGCCGGCGGAAACCTTGTCGAGCTGGGTTTCCAGCGCGGCGGTGAAATCATACTCGACATAGCGCGCGAAGAAGTTCTCGAGGAAGGCGGTGACGACCCGGCCCTTGTCCTCGGGATAGAAACGGTTCTTCTCAAGGCGGACATATTCGCGCGCCGACAGGACCTGCAGTGTCGAGGCATAGGTCGATGGACGGCCAATGCCGAGCTCTTCCATGCGCTTGACCAGGGAAGCCTCGGTGAAGCGCGGTGGTGGCTGGGTGAAATGCTGGTCGGCATGGGTCTTGGCGATGCCGACATCGCGGCCGGCGACGACTTTGGGCAGACGCGCTTCAGTCTCGTCTTCCTCGTCATCCGTGCCTTCCTGGTAAAGGGCCAGGAAACCGTCAAACAACAGCACCGAACCGACAGCGCGCAGGGCGGTCTTGCGGTCAGTGCTCGAGATATCAACTGTTGTCCGCTCAAAACGGGCGCTTTCCATCTGGCTTGCCATGGCACGGCGCCAGATCAGCTGGTAGAGGCGCGCCATATCGCCGTCGAGATGAAGCGATTCCGGCAGGCGCGAGAAACTGGTCGGCCGGATGGCTTCGTGAGCCTCTTGGGCATTCTTGGCCTTGGTGACGTAGACGCGCGGCGCTGACGGCACATAGAGCGCGCCATGTTCGCGTGAGATTACATCGCGGGCCTGATTGATGGCGCTGCCATCGATCGAGACGCCGTCGGTCCGCATATAGGTAATGAGACCGGTGGTCTCTCCGCCCAGATTGACACCTTCATACAGTTTCTGCGCCGTCTGCATCGTGCGGGTCGCGGAAAAGCCCAGCTTGCGTGCGGCTTCCTGCTGCAGTGTCGAGGTGGTGAAAGGCGGTGGCGGATTGCGCCGCGTCGGCTTGGCTTCGACGGCACTGATGGTGAAGCTGGCGGCGTCAATCGCTGCAACGGCCGCATTGGCCATGGCGCGGTCCTTGAGCGACATTTTCTGCAGCTTCTTGCCGTCATGGGTGACGAGGCGGGCGCGGAAGGTGTCGCTGCCCGAAGCGATATCGGCATCGACCGACCAGTATTCCTCGGAGCGGAATTTCTCGATTTCCAGTTCGCGGTCGCAGATCAGACGCAAGGAGACGGACTGGACACGGCCGGCGGAACGCGAGCCCGGCAATTTGCGCCACAGCACCGGCGAAAGGGTGAAGCCGACCAGATAATCCAGCGCCCGGCGGGCCAAATAGGCGTTGACCAATTCCATATCGACGGCGCGCGGATGCTTCATCGCGTCGAGCACGGCCTGTTTGGTGATCGCGTTGAACGCGACACGCTCGATCTTCACATCCTTGAGAACCTTGCGCTTGGTCAGCGCTTCGAGCAAATGCCAGGAAATCGCCTCGCCTTCGCGATCCGGGTCAGTCGCGAGGATCAGACGGTCGGAGTCCTTGAGCGCGTCGGCAATGGCCTTGACGCGCTTGGCGGAGGCAGGATCGATTTCCCACATCATCGCGAAATCTTCGTCCGGTTTGACCGATCCATCCTTGGCCGGCAGATCGCGCACATGGCCGAAACTGGCCAGCACGATAAAGTCCGAGCCGAGATACTTATTGATGGTCTTGGCTTTGGCAGGGGATTCTACGACGACAACATTCATCGGGTTCATTTCCGGGGCGGGATGAGGGTGACCAGGCTGAGGTCAAGGCGCCGGAAAGTGTGCGAGCGGGCAGGCTAAGTCAACCGACAGGCGGCTTTTGGCCTGTAATGGCGATGAAGTTAGCGGCCGGGTGCGACTGTATAACAAGGCTCGTTGCGGGCTCCGAGCTCGGCGCAGGCATTGGCGGCCTCGTCGGCCGTTAGCGATTCGAAGCGGGCGCGCCACAGGCGATTGCCATTGATATCAACCGACCGGGCGGCCGGCTGGGCCAGTCTTAATATAGAAGAGGCCGGTGTAACGCGGTCGAGGCGGTCGCGCGCTGCCGCCGCCGAATTATAGGCGCCGACCTGAACCGACCAGGCACCACGCAGCAGCGTCGTCCCGGTGGGGTTCGTGGGCTCGGCAGCCGGCTGTGCGGTCAGTTCCGAGCTCTCATCGGCCAGAATGATGCGCAGGGGCGGTGCGGCTTGCGCTGATCCCATCTCAATCGGCGAATCGAGATTGAGGGCGGCGACGTCTTGGGCGATCAGCTCTTGCTGCCGGATAGGATTGATGCGCGGCGAGGAGAGGGCAGCGAACAGGCGCCGGTCGTCGCGTTGTTCCAGCGAGGAAAACGCAGCATCGAGCAATTCTTCGGCATGGGCGTCGCGGGAGGCAGCGGTCGGGCCGCCCATGATTACAGCGACCAGACGGTGTTCGCCGCGTGTCGCCGAGACCACGACATTGAAGCCGGACGCGCGGATATAGCCGGTCTTGAGCCCATCAACGCCATCGACTCGGCCAACCAGCGTGTTGTGATTGCGGTAGGTGCGGCCATCCCAGACAAAGCGTGTCTCATCGAAATAATGGAAAAAGCTCGGAAAATCCCGTTGCAGCGCGATGGCGAGCCGCGCCATGTCTCGCGCCGTCGTTGTCTGGCGGGAGTCCGGCAGGCCTGAGGCATTGCGGAATGTCGTGCCCGGCATGCCCAGCTCGCGCGCCTTGGTCGTCATGATGGTCGCGAAGGCGGTTTCTGTGCCGCCGAGCCGTTCGCCGACCGCGACGGCCACATCATTGGCGCTGCGGATCACCAGGGCACGGATCGCATCCTCAACCGAAATTGTCGAGCCGATGGGCAGGTCGAGCCGCGAGGGCGCGGCATTGGCGGCATGGGCCGAGACGCGGATCTGGTCGTTAAGCTCAAGCTCGCCTGTCTCGATCGCATTGAACAGCAGATAGAGCGTCATCATCTTGGTCAGCGAGGCGGGATAGCGCGTTGCTTCCGACTGGCGCGAATGCAGGACGACGCCGGTATTCTGGTCGACGACGAAGGCGGCATAGCGCGACGTGTCCGCCCGCGCCGGCGAGAGCGGAGCCAGCCAGCTGAGTACGAGCAGGAGGACGGCGGCGAAATGGAGAGGGCGCGTGATCATGCCCCCAGTCTCCCTCGCACGGAGTTTCCACTCGGTTAAGCCTGGTTTGTGGTTCGGAAAATAAAATGCTGCACTGCACAAAATACCGCTTGACCCTGCAAGGGTAGGGGATTAGATATGTTGCGACTGCGAAGAGCCAATGCAGCAATTCAAGAAGCGAGCCATGACCGACACTCATAATAAATCCGCTGAAACCCCTGTAATCGCTGCCGAAGCGAAAGCACCGGTGGTTGAAGCAGCCGCGCCGAAAGCCGCCAAGCCGGCTGTTGTCGCGAAACCTGCTTCTCCTGCGAAGCCCCTGCCCACCAAGCCAGCGGCACGCACCAAGCCTGCTGCCAAGACGCAGGCCGCAAAAACCAAAACCGTTGCCAGCAAGCCTGTTGCAGCGAAAACGCCAAAACTGGCCGTCAGCAAGCCCGCTGCACCGGCCAAACCGAAACCGGCCCTCAGCAAATCCGCCAAGACGGCCCAGACAAAAACGAGCAAGATCATGAACAACACCATCGAAACAATGACCGCCGCCACCAATGACAGCTTCAAAGACGGCATGGAAAAGACCCTGTCCGCCGTCAACGAAGCGACCGCGTTTCACAAGGATACGGTCGAAGCTGTGATCGCTTCCGCCACCGTGACCGGCAAAGGCCTTGAGACGGCCGGCACCAATGCCGCCGCCTACGCCAAGTCGGCGATGGAAGAGGGCGTTGCCGCTACGAAGGCCCTGTCTTCGGCCAAATCGATGCAGGAAATCTTCGAGATCCAGTCCAACTACGCCAAATCGGCGATGGGCAGCTATCTTGCTGAACTGAACAAGACGACTGAATTGTTTTCCGGCCTGGTCAAGGACGGCGCGAAGCCACTGAACACCCGCTTCGCCGCTGTTGCCGAGCTGGCCCAGTCGCAGCGCTAAACGCCGCAGACTGACAAGTTTCTCCCTGCCTGGGCCCGGTGTTTCACACCGGGCCCTTTCTTTTTGGGCTCAGGCTACCCAGATCCGTTGGGTCGAAAAGAGAATCGCAGACACACTCAAATGCCGGTTTGCTGAGGGCAAACTCTTCCCTCTGGCCACGACAAGGCCTATCCTTGGCCCGAAATAACCCTAATTGTCTTTCAAATATGATTTTAATATGACCGAACGAAAACAAGATGATGCAGGGAATGAGGAGGAGCATGGGCTCGCTCTCAAGACGCGACCGGCAACCAAGAAACCTTCGCTTTACCGTGTTCTGCTACTCAATGATGACTATACGCCAATGGAGTTTGTCGTAGAGGTCCTAGTTCGGATCTTTCGCAAATCCCCCGAGGATGCAGCGACGATCATGCTGCATGTCCACCAAACCGGTGTCGGAATGTGCGGCGTGTACACGTATGAGGTTGCCGAAACAAAGGTAGCCCAGGTCATGGACGCCGCACGACGGGCTCAACATCCGCTCCAGTGCACGATGGAAAAGGAATAGCGTGGTGCCCTCTTTCTCAGCCGATCTGGAAGACAGTCTTCACCGGGCCTTGGGTTATGCCAATGAGCGCGGTCATGAATTTGCGACGCTTGAGCATCTGCTGCTTTCCCTCGTGGACGATGGCGACGCCAATGCGGTGATGAAGGCGTGTGACGTCGATCTCGACGAATTGCGCTCCACCCTGGTGGAATATGTCGATAACGAACTGTCCGAACTCGTGGTCGATGACGAGGAAGACGCCAAGCCGACTGCGGGCTTCCAGCGCGTTATCCAGCGCGCCGTGATCCATGTCCAAAACGCCGGTCGCGAAGAAGTCACCGGGGCGAATGTCCTGGTCGCCCTGTTCGCCGAGCGCGAAAGCCATGCCGCCTATTTCCTCGCCGAGCGTGATATGACGCGCTACGACGCGGTCAATTTCATCTCGCACGGCATCGGTCGCAAGCCCGGCGCTGCCGACCAGAAAGTCGTGCGCGGCGTCGAGGAGCCCGAGGAAGCGCGCAAGGATGGCGATGCGCTGACCGCCTATTGCGTCAATCTCAATGAGAAGGCGAAAGCCGGCAAGGTCGATCCCCTGATCGGCCGTGACGCCGAGGTCGAACGCTGCATCCAGGTGCTCGCCCGCCGCCGTAAGAACAACCCGCTCCTGGTTGGCGATCCCGGCGTTGGCAAGACCGCCATCGCCGAAGGTATCGCCCGCAAGATCGTCGAAAAAGAAGTGCCCGACGTCCTGGCCAATGCGACGATTTATTCGCTCGATATGGGCTCGCTACTGGCGGGCACCCGCTATCGTGGCGATTTCGAGGAACGCATCAAGCAGGTCGTCAAGGAATTGGAAGAAACCGAGGATTCGGTGCTCTTCATCGACGAAATTCACACCGTGATCGGTGCCGGGGCCACCTCCGGCGGCGCGATGGATGCGTCCAACCTCCTGAAGCCGGCCCTGCAATCGGGCGGTCTGCGCTGCATGGGCTCGACCACCTACAAGGAATATCGTCAGCATTTCGAAAAAGACCGGGCTCTGGCCCGCCGCTTCCAGAAGATCGACGTGCCCGAGCCGTCTGTGCCGGATACGATCAAGATCCTGCAGGGGCTGAAATCCTATTTCGAGGATTTCCACGATGTCCGCTTCACCAATGAAGCGCTGAAAACCGCTGTCGAATTGTCGGCGCGCTATATGGGCGACCGCAAATTGCCCGACAAGGCGATCGACGTCATCGACGAGGCCGGGGCGCAAATGCGTCTGATGCCAGCCTCGAAGCGCAAGAAGACCATCGGCGTCAAGGAAGTTGAAGGCGTGGTCGCTGTGATGGCCCGCATTCCGCCGAAATCCGTCTCCAAGGACGACACCCAGGTGCTCAAGAGCCTGCCCGTCGATCTGGGCCGGGTCGTGTTCGGCCAGCAGGATGCGATTGACCGTCTCTCGACGGCGATCAAGCTGTCCCGCGCCGGTCTGCGCGAGCCCAACAAGCCGATTGGCTCCTATCTCTTCTCCGGTCCAACCGGGGTCGGCAAGACCGAAGTGACCAAACAGCTGGCCGATATTCTTGGCGTCGAGCTGTTGCGCTTCGACATGTCGGAATACATGGAGCGCCACGCCGTTTCGCGCCTGATCGGTGCGCCTCCGGGCTATGTCGGTTTCGACCAAGGCGGCATGCTCACCGATGGCGTCGACCAGCATCCGCATTGCGTGCTGCTGCTCGACGAAATCGAGAAGGCCCACCCGGATCTGTTCAATATCCTGCTGCAGGTGATGGATAACGGCACGCTGACCGACAGCAATGGCAAGAAGGTCGATTTCCGCAATGTCATCCTGGTGATGACGACCAATGCGGGCGCCTCTGACGCCGCCAAGGAAGCGATCGGCTTCGGGCGTGGCAAGAAGGATGACGAGGCCGACAAGGCTGTCGAACGCCTGTTCACGCCGGAATTCCGCAACCGTCTCGACGCGATCATTCCCTTCGCGCCGCTCGGGCCGGAATCGATCAGCCGCGTCGTCGAGAAATTCGTGCTGCAGCTGGAAGCCCAGCTCACCGATCGCGGCGTGACCTTCGAACTGACCCCCGATGCGACAGCTTGGCTCGCCGAGCGCGGTTATGACAGCCGCTTTGGTGCTCGGCCGCTGGGCCGGATCATCCAGGAGCATATCAAGAAGCCCCTGGCCGACGAGATCCTGTTCGGTGAGCTCAAAAAGGGTGGACTGGTCAAGGTCGATACCGACCCGGCCGACGACACCCGCCTCGACTTCCACATCACTCCGGGCGACCGCTTGCTGCCACGCAATGCCAAGGCCGGGAAAAAGGGCAAGAAGGTCGAAGTCTAGGCTTCCACTTCACGCTCCAGACAACAAGAGAACGGCGCTCCGATGGGGCGCCGTTTTTCGTTGCAGGAAATTTGAGTTGAGCTCAACCGAAATTGATCAGGTCGCCCGGAACGTTGTGCGTTCCGCCTGACCGGTCCCGGCGATACTCGCGCGGTGTCATTTGCTCGCTGTCCTTGAAGGCCCGGTTGAACGGGCCCAGCGAGGCAAAGCCGCTTTCGAGCGCGATGTCGAGAATCGGTTGCTCGATCCGGTCCGGATCTGCCAACAGCCGGGCGGCGTGAGATACGCGGTAGCTATTGACCAGCTGGTTGAAATTGGCACGTCCGAGCGGCCCGGTAATGGCCCGGCTGATCTTGTATTCCGGTTCGCCGAGCCGTTTTGCCAGTTCGGCGACCTTCAACTCGGGATCGAGATAGACCCGGTCCTCCTGCAGCGTTCGCTCGATCAGGCGGCCGAGCCTCGTCTCCTCGGCGGTCGGCTCTGGACGCGGCATTCTTGCCGCCCGAACGGCCCAGACGGATGCCGGGGCGGGCAATGGAAACCGGTGCCGGTAAATAATGGTCGCGCTGCCAAGCGCCAGAATGGTCAGGGCGGCCAACAGCGGGATCAAAACCGCAACCGGCCCCTCGATATTATCCGCCCACAACAGGCTGGCAGCCAGGCAGCTGACATAGACACCGGCATAGGCGAGACGCAGATTGCGTTCGCGGATGGGCTGGTCAGCGCGCCAACCGTTCAGCGCTTCCCAGAAGGCCAGCACCAGAACTGTGGAGCTGGTGAGCGACTGCGCCGTGCCCAGGCTCTCCCGCAGTGCGTGTAACCCCGCATCGCCCAGCACGGCGGCACTGTCTCCCGCCATCAATAGGCGGTCGAACAGCGATGGCAGGATGATGATGGAGACCAGAAGGAGGTGGGGCCAGCGGATCGCGGCCCCGCTCCGGAAAACCGCGCGCGAGACAAGCCAAGCCGCACCGCAGCCGCCGGCGGCAAACACAGACAGGACGGCAATGGCCAGCTGGTTGTCGGGGCTGATCAGGCCGCGCAGCGCCATGCCGCCCACCGCCAGGCAGAGAAAACTCCAGGCCCAATCCAGCGTCGTCCGCGTCTCGCGTTGCAGGGTTATGCCGATCCAGATGGCGGCAATCGCGACGATCAGGACGCGCACTGTCAGCGTGAAATCATCCATGCTCAGTCCCTCTAAACTTCGCCCCTTGCAAAAAAGACACCGGCTGGCGGCGCCGATCAAGCATCTTACACGTTCTGAATTGAGAAATACCGGTCGATTTCCAAATCGGCGGGACGGCTGGGCGACCGGGCGGCAAGGCTGGTGGGCGAGACTCAATTGCAGCCGCGCCGCCTGGCCGTCGCCGGGCGCCAAGTTTGAGGAAATACGCGTATGAGTGACACCAAAACGCCGCTTGCGCCGCAGCCCCGCGCTGCGCAGTTGGCCTTGAAATCATCGGGAATTCTCTGGTTTTTGGTCGCCCTGACCGGCCAATGGCTGTTTGTGGCGTATATCGCTGTTGCCTACGGGGTGACGACCGCCGCGGGCGATTATGCCGCCTGGGACGATACCGGGTTGATCATGGGATTCAGCGCGGGCGACGCATTCGGCAATTTCATGTTCGCCGCCCACGTCCTTCTCGCCGCCGTGGTGACGGTGGGCGGGAGTTTTCAACTCATCCCGGCCATACGCCGCCACGTGCCCGTTTTGCACCGCTGGAATGGCCGCATCTTCATGACCATTTCGGTGTTCATGGCCGTGGGTGGATTGTGGATGGTCTGGGGCCGCGGCGCCCGTCTCAGCGAGATCGGCTCGATCGGCCTGAGCATTGACGGCATCCTGATCCTCGTCGCCTCGGCCATCGCGCTGAATTTCGCGATGAAGCGTCAGATCGACCGGCATCGCCGCTGGGCCATGCGGCTCTATATCCTCGTTAACGCCGTCTGGTTCTACCGGCTCGGCTTCATGGCCTGGATCATCGTGATGCAAGGCCCCGTTGGTGTCGGCGAGAATCTCGACGGCCCCTTCGACATCTCCATCTCCTTCCTCTGCTACCTGCTGCCGCTCGCCGTGCTGGAGATTTACATGCGCACCTGCGACAGCCGAAAAGCGGGTGCCAAATGGATGGTGACCGGCCTCATGCTTCTCAGCACCGTCGTGACGGCGATCGGCATATTTGGCGCCTGGATGTTCATGTGGAGCCCGCATATGTGATGAGTGGGGACACACTATAGTGTGTCCCCATCAGCGCCCTCCGGTCGAACGCTGGTTCACATCATATAAGTTGTGTTTTGCATAATTACTCGTAAAATGGAGCGATGCCCAGAGCGCCTCGCACCATCTATCCTGGCTGCGCTCATCACATTATTCAGCGCGGCAATCGGCGGCAGAGAACCTTCTTTGATCCCGCCGACTACCGCAGCTATATCGAGCTGGCGCGCGAGGCATTCGACGAGTTTGGGATCGTGTGTTGGGCTTGGTGCCTGATGCCCAATCACGTCCACTTGGTCCTGGTTCCGTCCGATACGGACGGCTTGACCAAAGCCGTCGCGCGGACGCATCAGCGTTATACGGCCCGGGTCAATGCCCGCGAAGGCTGGCAAGGCTATCTCTGGCAAGGCCGATTCAAATCAACGCCGATGGATGATGAACACCTCTATGTCGCGGCGCGTTATATCGAGCTCAATCCCGTCCGATCCGGCCTTGTCAGCCGTGCCGAGGACTGGCCCTGGTCGAGCGCAAGGGCCCATCTCGCTGGCCGGGACGATCGCTTGACCTGCGTTTCGGCGATGTTGTCGCGAACGCGAAGCTGGGCGGCCTACCTGCGCGGCGATGAATGAACGGGAGGCAGTGCAAGGGGACACACTATAGTGTGTCCCCATCTTCGCCATCGCTGGAATTTCGCCATCTCCATGACCCCATCCCCGCAATCCATTCTCCATTCCGTGTTCGGCTTTCCCGAATTCCGGCCGGGCCAGCTACCGATCGTCGAGCGCTTGCTCGCCGGGACGCACACCCTGTGCGTGATGCCGACCGGGGCGGGTAAATCGCTGTGCTATCAGGTGCCGGCTTTGATGCTGGAGCGGCCTTCGATCATTGTCTCGCCGCTTGTGGCGCTGATGGATGACCAGATCGCCGGGCTGGCGGCCAATGGCGTGACGGCGGCGGCGATCCATTCCGGGCGTAGCCGTGAGGATAATGTCGCGGCCTGGCGGGCATTTCAGGCGGGCGAGGCGAAGCTTCTGTATCTCTCGCCGGAACGGCTGATGACGGGCCGGATGCTCGATGCGCTCAAGCCAGTCAATCCCGGCCTGTTTGTGGTCGATGAGGCGCATTGCATTTCCAAATGGGGCGCCAGCTTCCGGCCGGAATATGAGCAACTCTCCCAGCTCAAGCACCATTTCCCCAAGGCGACGCTGGCGGCCTTCACCGCCACCGCGGACAGCGCGACGCGCACCGATATCGCGGAGAAGCTGTTTGGCGGTCAGGGCGATACCGTGGTGCGCGGCTTTGATCGCCCCAATCTCAACCTCGCCGTTCTGCCCAAGAACCAGTGGAAACCGCAATTGCTCGGCTTTCTCGCCGAGCGGCGAGAACAATCGGGTATCGTCTATTGCCTGTCGCGCAAGCTGACCGAGGAAGTCGCCGCGATGCTGCAGGGCGAGGGCTATCGCGCTCTGTCCTACCATGCCGGCATGCCACCGGAGCAGCGGCGTGAGAACCAGGAGATATTCATGGCCGAGGACGCCGTGATCATGGTCGCGACAATCGCTTTCGGCATGGGAATCGACAAGCCCGATATCCGCTATGTCTTCCACCTCAATATGCCCGGCTCGATGGAGGCCTATTACCAGGAGATCGGCCGCGCTGGCCGCGATGGTGCGCCGGCCGATGCGATGATGCTCTATGGTCTCGGAGACGCCAGCCTGCGCCGGCGTTTCATCGATGGAGATGGCGAGGATGATGGTCATAAGCGGCGCGAGCATCAGCGTCTTGATGCGCTGCTCTCCTATTGTGAAGCGACCCAGTGCCGGCGCATCACCCTGTTGTCCTATTTCGGCGAGCCGGGCTCACAGGCTTGCGGCAATTGCGATATCTGCCTCGACCCTCCGGTCTTGCTGGACGGGACGCGCGAGGCGCAAATGCTGTTCTCCGCCATTGTCCGCACTGGCCAGGTGTTTGGCGCTGGTCACATCATCGATGTGCTCAGGGGCGGCGATACCGACCGGGTCCGCGCGCGCGGCCATGATGCTCTGCCCACCTATGGCGTCGGCAAGGAGCGGCCCAAACCCTTCTGGCAAGGCGTGATCCGTCAGGCGGTGGCGGGTGGCTATCTTGTGGTCGATATCGACCAGTATGGCGGCCTCAAGCTGACGCCGCGCGGCGAGGCCGTGCTCAAGGGCAGCGAGACGTTCGAGCTGCGCGAATTCATTCCCGGCAAGGGTGAAAAGAAGCCGCGCCGCAGCGCCGCCAGCAAGGCCGCCGAGGCCGATGTCGATGCCGGTTTACTGGCCGCGCTCAAGGGCTTACGCCGTGAGATCGCCGCCGAACGTAATGTTCCCGCCTATATCATCTTCGCCGATGCGACGCTGATCGATATGTGCCATCTCAAGCCGGGTAATCTCGAGCAGATGGCCGCCGTTACCGGTGTCGGACCGAAGAAATTGAGCGAGTTTGGCGAGGCCTTTTTGGCCGCGATCCGGGAGCATGGGGCGGTGTATGGGGACACACTATAGTGTGTCCCCGCGGCGCTCGTCCTAATGCCAGAATTGCCACCAGGGTGTTTCTTCGCGGGCAATGCCGAGCCATTCGCGGATCGTCTCGATCACCGGTTCGAGTTTTTCCCAGACCGGCAGATGGTCCTGGATCCAGACATCAAACTCCGGCGAAAAGACCGACGCCAGGATGAGGATGAGGACGATCGTCACCACGATCGTCAAGACCGGTTTCACGATATCTGCGAGGAATTGAAGCATGGTCATTCCCGTCTTCAGCTGCCGCAGTATTCCTGATTTGAGCTTCGCACGCCATGCCTGTTTGTGCTCTGACGGCTGGGCCGGAATCGCCTAGTCCAGAAACGAGGCAATCTTCTTCGCCTGGGCCGTCAACGCGTCCATATCGGCCTTGCCGCCAGCATGCATGCCGAGTTGTGCGCCGTCGCTGCGCGGGATGATGTGGAAATGGACATGGAACACGGTCTGGCCCGCTGGCGCCCCATTGAGTTGGGCAATCATAATCCCGTCCGGTGCCAGCGCCGCCTTCACGGCCTTGCCGATCCGCTTGACGCGCAGCATCGCCGCCGCAAGGCCGTCATCGGACATCTCCAGCGCATTGCGCGCCGCTTCCTTGGGAACCACCAGAACATGGCCGGGTGCCTGCGGGAAGATGTCCATGAAAGCCAGAACGCTCTCATCCTCATAGACTTTCACACAGGGCAATTCGCCGCGCAGGATTTTCGCGAAAATATTGTCCGGATCATAGGGGCCGTCGAGGCTCATGGCGTGTCTCCGTGTTGGGACGAAATCTAGGGGAGGCGGCGGTGGAAGGCCAGCCTCAGCATGCCATCGCGCTGACATGCCCGCGTGCCGCATAGCCGAGAATTTCCCGGTCGCGCGTGAGAATGGTCAGGCCGTGCTGACGCGCCGTGGCGATAATCATCCGGTCGGCCGGGTCCGCCGGGGGTTGGCCCGGCAATCCGGTCGAGTTGATCAGGAGGTCGGGTCTCAGAGGCGCGATCGTAATCTGGGGCAGGCTGGTCAGGGCCTCAAACCATGCGCCCACTGGCATGGAGAGCGAGAGCCGGTCACGCGCAACCAGAGTCGCCACCTCCCAGGCCGAGATGGTGGAGATCCACACTGAACCCGGCCTGGCTTCTGCCGCTTTCAGGCAGTCGAGCGCCTCAGTGCTGATCGGGTCGCCATTACTGATCCAGATCACGGCACAGGTATCGAGAAGTAGGGCCGGGTTTGCTTCACTCATGATCGGCAGCCCAGCATTCACCGGTCGGGGCGCTCAAAGCCGTCCCGTCTACAAATTTGAACACTCCGCGAAACTGACCATAAAGACTCGCCGCCCCGGCGGCGCGATAGGGCGTTCGGGCTGGCTCGGAGAGGGAGGTCGGCGTGGCGGTGCCTCGGCGCTCGAACACCAGACGCTCACCAGCCATGTCCACTTGCGCCGAACGATAGCCGGCATTCAACCAGGCATAGGTAGCAACACTGTTGCTTGGATTATTGCTCCACCATGCCCGGTGACGGCGCGCCGAAGGGGGTAGTGTGGCGCCTATGATTCGTTCAATGTCGCAGAAACGAAGCTCGATATGGTTGAGGGTTTGAGCTTGCAGGTGATGTTCGAGTGGAGTGTACTTCATCGGCTCGACCTTTGTAGATTTTGAATAGGTACTATGTATAACTACTACCTATTTTGAGTCAAGCGGATCGGGTTTGACGGGCGTTTCTTGATCGATCCCGACCAGGCTTTCATCGCCGAGAAGCGCTAGATCGGAAGCGCCGCGGGCGGAGAGAGTTGGTCGACCCTCTATACCCGAGGCTGGGTAGACGCGCGGAACTGAGGGATGGGATCGTGGGGATCGTGGGGGGCGTGGCAGGCGATCAGGTGCCAGACTAGCGAATCGGCGGGTAACCCAATTCCTCGGCCGTGAACGGCTCGGAGCGAGGCGATTCATAATGGTCGCAAGCGCCGCAATAACGGGGTTGGCTGAAGACTTGCGAAAATTGCCCTGACAGCACCAGTCGCAGCGCGCTCAATAATGGCCGTGTCTTGACGGTCGTCTCGCCACCGCAGTGGGGGCAGGGGTAAAGCGGCTCATTGGCGACGGTTTGGGCTAGCGCGATGATCGCTCTCGCCTCGGCTTCGTGTGCCGGCGGCACCAGGATGCGAGGCCGGGTGGTTCCCTGATCGACGCCCGGATAGGCGCTGTCGAAATTACTGCTGACGATGGTCGCTGGAATGCCGGCGGCATGCAGGGCGTTTGCCACAACAATGGCGTGGCCGTGAGAATGGACTGCAAGGGGTGTGGTTGGTGCGCTCATCAATCAGAGATATTATAGGGACTCTTTTCATCAAGCAATGCGATGTCGGCGAGCATGGCCGGGCGTTCGTGCTCAAGATAGTCGGCGATAGCGTGGCGAAAGCCTTCATGGGCGATCCAGTGGGCGGAATAAACCGGTTGCGGGCGATAGCCCCGTGCCAGCTTGTGTTCCCCTTGGGCACCCGCTTCAACGCGATCGAGCTTGAGCGCGATCGCGACATCGATCGCCTGGTGATAGCAGAGTTCGAAATGCAGGTGAGGGTGGTCCTCCAGCAAGCCCCAATATCGGCCATAGAGGGCATGAGAGCCGAGGAAATTGAGCGCGGCGGCGATGTAGCGGCCGTCCCGCTTCGCGAGCACCAGCAGAACCTGGTCGGCCATGCGCTGATGGATCAGCTCGAAGAAGACGCGATTGAGATAGGGGCGGCCCCATTTGCGCGCTCCGGTGTCCTGATAACAGGCGAAGAAGGCGTCCCAATGTTCAACCCGCAGGTCGGCGCCGGTGAGGTGTTCAATCTCCAGCCCGGCTTGGGCTGAGGCCCGTTCCTTGCGCAGGGCCTTGCGTTTGCGCGAGGACAGATCGGCGAGGAAGTCGTCATAACTTCCATAGCCGCGATTATGCCAGACGAATTGGCGATCGATGCGCTGTAACAGTTCGGCTTCTCCCAGATCGGCCCATTCGCCGGGCGTCGGGAAATTTACATGCCAGCTTGAGACGCCCCATTGGCGTGCCGCCTCGATCATGCCGCCGATCAAGGCGCGGCGGACCGGCGCGTCGGGGGCGAGAATGCGGCGTCCTGTCACCGGGGTGAAGGGCACGGCCGTGAGAAGTTTGGGATAATAGCGCCCGCCCGCGCGTTCGAAACCCTCCGCCCAGCCATGGTCGAAGACATATTCGCCCTGGCTATGGAATTTGAGATAGAGGGGCAAGGCGCCGCGGAGCCCGCCCGCCTCATCGCGCGCCGTGAGGTGATGGGGCATCCAGCCGGTCTCGCCGCCGACGCAGCCACTTTCCTCCAGCGCCTGTAGGAAATTCCAACTCAAAAATGGGTCAGACTCTGCGCCGTCAGGATTGGCGATGGCATCCCACTCGCTCTGAGCAATTTGCGTCAGGCCCTCGACCGCCGCCAGTGTGAGTGAGGGCGCTGCATCGCCGGAGCTTTCCGGTTCGGTGCCGTCCATGATTCAGTGCGAAGTGAGGCGTCGCTGGCGTCGCTGTTGAGCGGCCAGTGGTGCGGCAACGCTTTCAATCTCGGTCGCCCGCATCCAGGCTGGAGTGCCCTGGTCCAGCGAGGCGCGCGCCCGCCCAGCGAACATCATCGCCCGATTGCCGTCGCCGACCGCGTAGGCTTGTTCCGCCACGGCGAGTTGGGCCAGGGCGGTATCGCCTTCGCGTTCATGCACGATCGAGAGTTGATACCAAGCGAAGGAATTGTCCGGCTCGATATCGAGCGCGACCTTGAGATTATCCTTGGCCTGCTCGAGCAGGCTGTCATCGTCGGCGGCGATCTGGGCGATGGCCAGATTGAGCCGCAAGAGCGGCGCCGTCGGTTCCAGTTCGACCGAGCGGGCATGATAGGGGATGGATTCCCGGATATGACCGGTCTCAAACAGCATCTGGCCGTAGAGTTCCTGGAAATATGGATTGTTGGGTTCTTCCGCGATCAGGCTCTCGATTTCCACCCGGGCATCGTCCAGACGCGCAACGCGGAAGTAAGCAACAGCGCGGGCATAACGGGCAGGCAATGACTGGTCAGTGAGTGGATAACGGTAGAGTACGAATTCAGGTTCAGTCAGGAAGCCGTAGATCTTACCCTGCAGACGCTGCAGCTCGGCAATCTCCTCCGGCGAGTCGTCGACATTCGCATGTGCGGCGGAGTCGGCATTATCACGCAGAATCGAAATGCGTTCCGATGAGAGTGGGTGCGAGCGGAAATACGGGAAGCGGCGCGCGTTCGACATCACTTCCTGGTAACGAAAGCGCTCGAAAAACTCGACCAGACCTTCCGCTGACTGCCCGCTGGTCTCCAGATATTGTAGCGCTGCCTGATCGGCGGAGGCTTCCTGGGCGCGGCTATAAGTCATGAAGGAGAGGGCGCCGAATTGCTGGCTAGACGCCATCAGCGCCCCGGCTGCTCCGCCTTCGCCGGCAAAGGCGGCGAGCAGGCCAAGTCCGAGCGAAACGAAGACTGGCACTTGTGCCGCGCTGATCCCGTCATTGACCCGCGCCAGATGCGCACCGGCGATATGACCCGTCTCGTGCGCGATTACGCCTTTGAGTTGGTTGGGCGTTTCAGCTTCGACAATCGTGCCGGTGTGCAAAAAGATATTCTGCCCGCCCGACACGAAGGCGTTAATCGAGGGATCGGCGATGATGTAGAGATGCACATCGGCGGGCACCAGTCCGGCTGCGGTGAGCAGCGGGTCGGCATATTCGCGTAACATGTGTTCGATCTCGGTGTCGCGGATCAGCGACTGGGCCGAGGCCGGCGCGATCAGGGCGACGGATGCCAAGCAGGCCGTAACGATGGATCTCAGAGGTCGCATTTAGCTTCCACTCCTCAGCCCCCGCTTCGGGATGATGCCACCCCGGATCGGAGCTGCACCCAATCATAGAGCCGGGTGGGCCGGACGTTCAAGACGCCCGGCCCAGCGGCCATATTATTTGCCGAACAGCCCGGTCCGGTTCCACCAGCCGCGCTTGCTTGGCTTGGCAGGCTCGGCATCAGCCGTCGTGGCGGCAGCCGGAGCTGGTTCAGTGGCGGGCGCTGCAGCCGGTTCAGCGGCAGCTTTCGCCGGTGCTGCCCGTTTGCGTTTCGGCGCAGGCTTTTCAGCTGCAACGTCCGGCGTCGGGGCCACGATTGGAGTTTCGGCTTCGACTTCGGCCTTTTTACGGCGCGTTCGTGGCTTTGGCTTCGCAGCTTCGGTCTCCGCTGCGGCAACAGGCGTTGCGGCCTCAGCACTGGCTTCAGCCGTCTTGCGCGGACGCCGGGTCCGGCGCTTGGGCGCCTCATCGGCTGTGGCTTCGAGACCGGGAATGGCTGCCTCGGTCGTGGCAGGCGCATCAACGGCACTACTGGCCGTTTCGGCAGGTTGAGTCGCGTCGCCCGCTGTCTTGCGACGGCGAGGGGCCCGCTTGCGCACAGGCTTTTCGGCGCTGTCCGCTTCGCCAGCAGCAGCTGCTGGCGCAGGGGCATCGGTGCCGGCTTCGATTGGCGTGGCGTCACCCGCAACGCCAGAGTCGGCTGAGGCGGGCTGGTTTTCGCCATCCTGGCCCTCGGCCGTCTGGCCTTCGGTGCGGCGACGCGAACGTCCACCACGACGGCCGCGACGGCGGCGGCGGCGCGGTGAATCGCCGTCCTCACCGGTTGTGGCGTCGGGTGTGGCTTCACCACTGTCGGACTCGTCCGAGCCCGTGTCGTCAGTCTCGGCCGCAGGGTCGAGTGCTTCCGTCGTGGCGATGCTTTCTCCTGTGCCCTCCTCGGAGGAACCCTTGCGGCGGCGCCGGCGGCGGCGACGGCGGGTGCCATCTTCAGATGTCTCGCCATCTGCGCTCGCATCGGCGGCGTCCCGGGCAGGGGCCGGCTCACGGTTTGAGCGGGATCTGGACCGACCGCGATCGGCCTTCTCTTCTTCGACGGTCTCTAGCTCGTCGTCTTCATCGTCCATGACGAGCTCGTCGGCGTGATCCTCAGGATCAACCACCGCAACTTGCCGCGGAATCACGAACTCTTCGCCCGGCGCGCGCAATTCGAGCGCTTCGATCACGAATTCCGGCGCGATGATCTCATCGTCAGAGGCGACTGAAATATTCATCTGGAAGCGCTGCTCGATCACCAAGAGATGGTCGCGCTTTTCGTTGAGCATGTAGATGGCGATCGCCGTCGGTAGCGAAATACGAACCCGTTTGGCGCGGCCGCGCATGCCCTCTTTTTCAAGCCCACGCAGGGCGACGAGTGCGCTCGATTCCACCGAACGGATATGACCGCTGCCCTTACAATGCGGACAAATCTCGGTGGAGCCTTCGATCAGGCTGGTGCGGCGGCGTTGACGGGAGATCTCCATCAGGCCGAATTGGGAGATGCGGCCCATCTGCAGGCGAGCCCGGTCGCGCTTGAGCGCGTCCTTCATCACCTTCTCGACGGCGCGAACGTTCTTCGACTCATCCATGTCGATGAAGTCGATCACGATCAGGCCGGCCAGGTCGCGCAGTCGCATCTGGCGGGCCGCTTCATGGGCGGCTTCGATATTGGTCTTGACGGCGGTCGTCTCGATATTGCGTTCTCGCGTCGAGCGGCCGGAATTGACGTCGATCGAGACCAGAGCTTCGGTCGGGTTGATGACGATATAGCCACCCGATTTAAGCGCTGCGATAGGCGAATAGATCGCCTCAAGCTGGGGCTCGACCTGGTGCTGCAGGAAGAGGGGCACAATCTCGTTGTAGTGCTGAACCTTCTTGGCGTGACTCGGCATCAGCATGCGCATGAAGGCCTTGGCTTCCTTATAGGCGGCCTCGCCCTCGACCAGTACCCCGTCGATATCCTTGTCATAAAGGTCGCGAATCGCGCGTTTGACGAGATTGCCTTCCTCATAGATCAGCGCCGGAGCGACGGATTTCAGCGTCAGCTCGCGGATATTCTCCCACAAGCGCAACAGATAATCGGCATCGCGGCGAATTTCGATCTTGGTCCGCGAGGCACCGGCGGTGCGGATGATCAGGCCAATGCCCTTGGGCAGGTCGAGTTCACTGACGACGGACTTCAGGCGCTTGCGATCGGCCACATTGGCAATCTTGCGTGAAATGCCACCACCGCGCGGCGTATTCGGCATCAGCACGCAATAACGACCGGCCAGCGACAGATAGGTCGTTAGCGCTGCGCCCTTATTGCCGCGTTCTTCCTTGGCCACTTGGACCAGCAGGATCTGGCGTCGTTTGACGACTTCCTGGATTTTGTATTTGCGATAGAGCTGCCGGCTGCGACGGGCGGCTTTCTCTTCCTCGACTTCGTCGTCGTCGCCATCCTCGTCGCCGAAACGCTCGGCGGGCTCGATTGGCTCGCCGGATTCGTCGACCTCCAAAGGCTCGGCTTCGCTAACCGGTTCCGGTTCGGCTTCAGCCTCGGCATGGACGGCGGTCGCTTCCTCGGCGGCGAGTGCAGCGCGATCCTCATAGGGGATCTGATAATAGTCGGGATGGATCTCGTTGAAGGCGAGGAATCCATGGCGATTGCCGCCGTATTCGACGAAGGCGGCCTGGAGTGAGGGCTCTACCCGCGTGACTTTTGCGAGATAGATATTGCCGCGAATCGGTCGGCGTGCGGCAGCCTCAAAATCGAAGTCCTCAACTTTGGTTCCATCGACTACGACGACGCGGGTCTCTTCCGGGTGACCTGCATCGATCAACATTTTCTTTGACATAAAAGGTGTCTCCTGCGCGCACATCCTGACCGCGGGCTTCCGGAAGGAAGGGCGCAGAGATCAGGAGCGGCGGGGGCGCGAACGGTGAGCTTTGGCCTGTCAGCAAAGATGTCAGCATCAGGCTAGCCTCACGAGTCGGCTGTTTCCAAAAACGCGCCCTGGCCATGGGGGTCCATGCGGGCGGGGCGCGGCGGTCGGGGCCACGGGTAATCAGATATCTGTCCCGCAGCGAAAGAATGAGCGTGTCGGCACGTCCGGATCGGACGCGGCCTCTTCGCGCCTGGCAAAGCATCGCAACTCCGGTTGAAGTCGAACATCTGCCAAGGCCGTTTCAACATGCAACATTCGGATCGCGATGGAAAGCTTTTGTGACGGTCGCAAAAATAACTGGGGAATGCGCGGTTCCATCAACCAAACGTCAAGCTCCATGAACTATTGTACGTCAAAAGCCGTGGACAGAATCACGGCATGTGCGATGGTGTGGCTATGCAAGTTCAACGGTTTATTTCGGCAATTGTGGGCGTAATTCTGCTCTCATCGGGCGCGTTCGCGGACCAGCAGGTCCGCGATGTTCGCTTTGGTGTCGAGGGTGGGCGCACGCGGATTGTGATCGAAACTTCCGAACCGGCAGATTTTCGCGCCTTCACCCTTGAGGGCCCGTCTGATCGCCTGGTGGTTGATCTGCCGGCATCGGCTTGGGCTGTCAGAGGCTTGGAAGCCGGCGAGGGGCTTGGTTATGGCCTGATCGACGCGTTTCGTTTCTTCAACAATTCCGCCACCACATCGCGCGTCGTGTTTGAACTGGAAGACCCGGCGATCATCGTGTCGCAATTCGTGCTCGACCCGGCCAGCGCCGGTGGAAATTACCGCCTCGTCGTAGATCTCGACCCCGCCAATCCCGCCGCATTCAGTTCGGCATCAGGTTTTGAGCGTACGGGTGGGCTTGAATCCCTGATCGCCGAGCGCGTTGAGGCGGTCTACACGCCGCCCGCCCGTGATCGTCGTGTGATCGTGATTGATGCGGGTCATGGTGGCCATGATCCGGGCGCTTCGGGCCGTAACGGGACGAATGAACGCGATGTGACCCTTGAGGCTGCGCGCGAGCTGCGCCGGCAATTGGAAAACACCGGTCGTTATGACGTGGTGCTGACCCGCGATACCGATGTCTTCCTGACTTTGCAGCAGCGCGTCCAGGTCGCCGCCGATGTGCGGGCCGACCTTTTCCTGTCGATCCATGCCGATTCGGTGCCGACCAATCCGAACGCCCAGGGTGCGGCGGTTTATACGCTCAACGACCGGGCTGAGAATCGGGCCCGCGACCGGGCGATGCAGGGTGCTGACCGTTCGCGCCAAGCCGATGTCAATAATATCCTGGTCTCGCTGGAATTGCGCGAGAAGCGCAACCAGTCCTCCGCCTTTGCCGATGTCCTGCTGCAGCATCTCAGCGCCAGCGGTCGGTTGCTGACCAACCCGCACCGTCAGGAAAATTTCTATGTTTTGCTCGACAGCCGGGTTCCGGCCGTCTTGCTGGAAATGGGCTTTCTGAGCAATTCCACCGACGAGGCCAATTTGAATTCCGCGGCCGCGCGGCGGCGCCAGATGGCAGCGGTGCAGCAGGGAGTCGATGCCTATTTCGCCGGGCGCGGCGATGATGGCGAAGCGGAGCAGCAGCGCTTCGCTGGAATTCCCGCCCGTTGAGAGCTTTCCACAGCATTCAGCTACGGCCATAATGCCGCCGTGGTGTCGTGGTCTTGCGGCAGGACCGGTGGGGCTTGGGTCCAGAGGGCGTAATGAAGATTTTCACTTTGCGTAATGTCTTGCGGGCCGCCTTGTGGGGCAGTATCGCGGCTGCAGTCTTGGCCGTGGCCGGTTTCATCACCGTCGCGATCTACGTCGTCCGCGTCACCGACGATCTGCCCGATTACCAGCAATTGGCCGAATACGAGCCAGCGATCATGAGCCGCGTTCACGCTGGCGATGGCCTGCTGATTGCGGAATATGCCCGCGAGCACCGCGTGTTTGTGCCAATCGGCAATATTCCGCAAAACGTTGTCCACGCCTTCATTTCGGCCGAGGACAAAAATTTCTACGATCATGGCGGGTTGGATTTTCGCGGCATATTGCGCGCGATGTTCGCCAATATTGGTCACGTCATGCGCGGTGAAAACCTTGAAGGCGCCTCGACGATCACCCAGCAGGTAGCCAAGAATTTCCTGCTCTCGAGTGAGCAGCGTCTTGAGCGCAAAGTCCAGGAAATGGTGCTGACGCGCCGCATTGAGCGCGCCTTCACCAAGGACCAGATCCTTGAGCTCTACCTGAATGAAATCTACTTCGGCCGCCGCTCCTATGGCATTGCCGCCGCCGCGTTGAATTATTTCGGCAAATCAATCGATGAGCTGTCGCTGGAAGAAACCGCTTATCTGGCCGCCGTCGTGAACGGGCCGGCCCTGTTCCATCCCGAGCGCCATCCCGAGGCTGCCGTCAACCGGCGCAATTGGGTGCTCTCGCGCATGGCCGCCAATGGCTATGTCACCGAGGCTGAAGCCAGTGAAGCGGCTGCCCGGCCACTCACGACCGCAGATCGGCTGTCCGGCGCCACCTATACGGCGGCAGAGTATTTCGTTGAGAATGTCCGGCGCGAAGTCTTCTCGATGTATGGCGATGAAGAGCTCTACAGCGGCGGCCTGTCGATCCGCACAACACTGGATACGACGATGCAGCTCGCGGCACGTCGGGCCTTGCGCAACGGGCTGGAAGCCTATGACCGCCGTCATGGCTATCATGGTGCGCTGACCCAGATTGAGACCGGCGATGGCTGGGCCGAGCGCTTGGCCGCAGTCGATGTCCCGCGTGACATGGATGAGGGCTGGGTGCCCGCCACAGTGCTGGCGAGTGATAACGACCAGGCCCGTATTGGCTTGCTCAATGGCGAAGAGGGCGTCATCCCCTTGTCCGAACTGACCTGGGCACGACAGACCCTGACCGATGGCGCCATGGGCCCGACGATCAGCCGCGCCAGCGCGGTGCTCAGCCCCGGCGATGTCATTATCGTGCAGGCCTTGCCCGACACAGACGGGCAGTTCGCGCTGCGTCAGGTGCCGGCGATCAATGGCGGCATCCTTGCCATGGACCCGCATACCGGCCGCGTACTGGCGATGGTTGGCGGATATAGTTTCCAGATGAGCCAGTTCAATCGGGCGACCCAGGCGCGGCGCCAGCCAGGCTCATCCTTCAAGCCCTTCGTCTATGCGGCGGCGCTTGATAATGGCTACACGCCCGCCAGCCTGATCCTGGACGCGCCTTTCGTAGCGTCGGGCGGGCCGGAAGAGCGGTTTTACATGCCGCAGAACTATTCCGAGCGCTATTATGGCATGTCCACGCTGCGGCTCGGCCTCGAATTGTCGCGTAATGTCATGACCGTGCGGCTCGCCCAGGAAATGGGCATGGGTCCGATTGTCGATTACGGCGTTCGCTTCGGGATATATGACGAGCTTGAGCCGGTGTTGGCGATGGCGCTCGGCTCCGGCGAAACGACGCTCTACCGCCTGGTCTCGGCCTATTCCACGCTGGTCAATGGCGGACGCCGGGTTGAACCGACGCTGCTCGACCGGGTTCAGGACCGATTTGGTCACACCATTTTCGCGCATGAACAGCTTGATTGCGAACTCTGCGACACGACCGACTGGCATACGGGCCTGCCCGAACCGGTCTTCCCGGAAACGGGTGTCGAAGTCCTCAGCCCGGTGACGGCTTATCAGGTCGTGCACCTGCTTGAGGGCGTAGTTGAGCGCGGAACCGGCCGGGCGCTGCGCTCGCTCGGACGGCCGCTTGGCGGCAAGACCGGCACTACGAATGATTTCCGTGACGCTTGGTTTGTCGGCTTTGGTCCCGATCTCGTTGTTGGTGCCTATGTTGGCTTCGACACGCCCTATCAACTTGGATCGGGCGAATCCGGTGGCCGGGTTGCTGCGCCGATCGTACGTGACTTCCTCGCTGAGGCGCTCGAGAGTTATCCGGTCGCGCCCTTCCGCGTGCCGCCCGGCGTTCGCCTGGTCCCCATTGATCATACAACGGGCCAGCCGGGGATCCTTGGGCAGTCTGGCGTGATCCTGGAAGCTTTCCGCCCCGGCACCGAACCGACTCGGCAATCGCGAGAGGATGAAAGCGGCCTCAGTTTCGCGCGCAATTCGGTCAGCGATGATCCGATGTCCCAGCTCGACGCCGCGACCGAAGACGATTCTGGTGAGGATGACGAGGAAGACGATCTGGGCGGACTTTACTGAGCCTGTGCATAGGGCGTTCTGCACAGTTTGGCTTGCCGGACCGGCTTACGCCCTTTAACTCCATGCTTTGCCCCGTCGTTTCAGGAAGGCCCTTTGCCTCATGCGCACTGACATCCAGAACCTGTCCGATGAAATCCAGCAGGCCGTAGGCCTGCTGAGGAGGCGTCTTTGACTGGGATACATCTCAAAAGCGCCTGGATGAGCTGAACGCCCGTTCCGAACACCCCGATTTCTGGAATAATCCCGTCAAGGCCCAGGAGTTGATGCGCGAGCGCACTCGGCTTGAGAATGCGATCAACACGATCATCGCGGCCGAACGGGAACTCTCCGACGGCGTTGAGATGATCGAGCTAGCCGAGATGGAAGATGATGCCGAGATGGTCGAGGAGGCCGTCGCAGGCCTGAACAGTCTCGCCGAACGCATGCGCCGCGCGCAATTGGAAACGCTGCTCTCTGGCGAGGCCGACGCCAATGACGCCTTCGTCGAAATCCATTCCGGTGCCGGTGGCACGGAAAGCCAGGATTGGGCCGCCATGCTGGCGCGGATGTATGCGCGCTGGGCCAATGCGCATGGCTACAAGGTTGAGATCATGGAAGAACAGGCCGGCGAAGAGGCTGGCCTGAAATCAACAACGATCCTCGTACAGGGCGTGAATGCGTATGGCTGGCTGAAGACGGAAACCGGCGTGCACCGTTTGGTGCGGATATCGCCATTCGATTCCAGCGCCCGCCGCCACACCAGTTTTTCCTCGGTCGGTGTCTATCCGCAGATCGATGACGCGATTGAAGTCGATATCGATGAATCCAAGGTGCGCACTGACACTTATCGTGCCTCTGGCGCGGGCGGTCAGCACATCAACAAGACAGATTCTGCCGTGCGCCTGACCTATGACATGCCCGGTGAGGACAAGCCCGTCGTGGTCCAGTGCCAGAATGACCGGTCCCAGCACAAGAACCGGTCGCGCGCTTGGGACATGCTGCGGGCCCGGGTCTATGAGATCGAACTGCAGCGGCGCGAGGCAGAGGCCCAGGCGCTCGCCGACAGCAAGAGCGAGATTGGCTGGGGCCATCAGATCCGCTCCTACGTGTTGCAGCCCTATCAGATGGTCAAGGATCTACGCACCAACGTCGAGACTTCTGATACCGGTGGGGTGCTCGATGGCGATCTCGACCAGTTCATGGCCGCCGCGCTTGCCGCGCGCGTCGGCGGTGACGAGACCGACGACTGATACCGTTCAGGCACGCGCAACGCGACGGCCTCGACTACAAGACAAAGAAAAGCCGGCGCGCCCAAGGCGTACCGGCTTTTTTGTTGGCAATTGTCGCTCGGCTAGAGGCTGGGTTTGCTCGCAGCCAAGGGTGGCTCGATTGAGCTGACCGAGGCGGGCTTGTTGGCCGGCGGTGCCGGTGGGCGATTGTCCATTTTCGGGGCGCTTGAAGCCGTTGAAGCGGAAGTCCCGCTCTTTTCGGCCAGCGGATCGGTGGAGTGGCGGCAATGGCCATCGAAAAAGGCGCCGCTCTCGACCGACAGGGCCGCGTGGACGATATCGCCTTCGATGCGGGCGGTCGCAGCCAGTTGGACTTGACGGGCGCGGACGCTGCCGGAGACTTTGCCGCGGATGACGACGGTTTCAGCATAAACTTCGCCGGTCACAACGGCGTCTTCGCCAATGATCAGGGATCCGGCGCGAATATCACCTTCAACGGTGCCGTCGAGCTGAACTTCGCCTTCGGAAACGATCGATCCGGTGAGTACAAGATCACCCGAGAGGATGGATGGGGCTCTGGATTTCATGGCAGTCCTCTTGGTCGGCGCGCTCGATTGTGACATCGAATCGGATGGTGAAAGGTCTTTATTACCCTTGTTGAACATATTGTCCGGCCCTCAATAGGCGGTCAGGATCGATCGCTGATCCTTCATACCAGATTTCATAATGCACATGTGTGCCCGTACTGCGCCCCGTTGTGCCCATTTCGCCGACTTGTTGTCCACGTTCGACAGTATCACCACGTCTCACAACGATGGCATTCATATGACCATAACGTGTCATGAAGCCATAACCGTGATCAATCTCGACCGTGCGACCAAACCCGTTCCGCCAGCCTGCGTAAACAACCCGGCCCGGTCCGGTCGCGACAATGGGCGCGCCACGATAGGCCGCGAAATCGACGCCGCGGTGTCCTGTTGGCCGCCGGGTGAACGGATCGAGGCGTACGCCGAAGCGGCTGGTGCGACGATAGGGAACAGACACCGGAATACCGAGCGGTCCGGTCTCGATGAAGCGTTCCAGTTCTTCCACTTCAAGCATGCGCGCGGCAACCCGGCTGATGCGTGAGGAAAATTCGGGTTCAACATGAGAGCCGTTCGAGAATAATTGCGTGTCGCTGATCGGAATGAAAGGGCCGCCTTGTTCTTCGCCATTATGGCCATTGGCGACGACATGATCGATATCCAGTCCGGTCAACCGCAGCACCGCCCGCAGGTTCTCCAGCCGTGCTTCGGTAACGTCTTCAGCCTCGGCCAGCACATTGTCCTGCTCGCCCATCAGATAGGAAATCTGGTCTTCTGGAGAATCAGACATCGCCGCGACATTGATCAAAGGATCACGCGCCATGCGCGGGGTCGGGTCGGCCGGCGTCGCCGCCATCAGGACGCGGTCATTATCGAGAGCCGGCGAGGGGGTCATCTCATTGCCGCTCAGCTGTTCAGCAAATTCAACCAACTGGCTGAGAGTCTCGTGGCGCATCTGGAATTCGTAGGCGGCGCGATCGAACTCTTCCATCCGCGATTCCATAAATGAATAGGCGGTGGCCTCACTGGCCTGCGCTTCGGCAACCATACGGTTGAGATTGATCCGCTCGCGCTGGATCTCGGCGTCCTTGGCCGCGAGGGCCTGGCCGTGAAAAGCGACGGAGACAGTGGAGTAGCAGAGCCAGCACGCCAGAACCGCAGCGCTCAGAAGCGCGCTGATCTGAACAGCGGTGGAAATCGCGAAATAGCGAACCTGACCATCGCTGCGATGGTAGATCTGCCGGTCCGGAAACCAACGTTGAGCTGTGCCCCACACAGCGAGTTTGAGTCTTGATAACATGCGTTACTTTGCCCAGACTTCCGCTTGCCCCGGTGCCCAAGTCGGGCATGTGACACAAAAGATCGTCAGTTTTCAACTCCTGTTTATGCAAGTGGTGCGCCGGTCGCAGCCAGCGGCAGATAATATTCCGACGGAAACGCCGCGCGGTCGCGGGCTTCAATGTTGAATGGTGGTTTTAAACTACCCCGATAATACTGTTGTACAAGGCGATGATAGCGGTCTGCGGGGGCATCGCCAGCGATGGAACAGACATGTTGGAACCAGCGCATTCCGGTGGCGACATGGCCGATCTCATCGCTGTAAATTACTTTGAGAATCCCGGCACTGATGGTGTCCCCGGCAGAATTCAACCGGTCGATCATGCCGGGCGTGACGTCAAGGCCGCGCGCTTCGAGCACCAGTGGCGCAATTGCCAGGCGCGCAGCCAGGTCGTGCCCCGTTGCCCGGGCGGCGTCCCAAAGCCCGTCATGTGCAGGCAGATCGCCATAGGCGGTTCCGAGGTCTTCCAGCCGATCGGCGATCAGGACGAAATGCCGCGCCTCGTCGTCCCCGACAGCGATCCAATCGGTGAGAAAAGCCGTTCGCTCCGCCTCGCCAAGCGACGGGTCGCCGCCAAACCGCACGGCCATGTCGATGGCCAGATCAATCGCATTGAACTCGATATGCGCGATGGCGTGCAGCAGAGCGGTACGGCCTTCCACCGAACTCAGGCGTCGGCGGGCCGTCCGACCCGGCGCGACCAGCTGTGGCCGGGCAGGTCGGGCCGGCGCCGCCGGTAAATCTGCCGTCGGCCAAGGGTGCGGCCAGCCCGGCGTGCCAGCTTGGGCGCTGCGATAAAGCGCGCGCGCCGCCGCAGCCTTTGCGCGGGGTTCGGCGGTTTGCAGGACTGCAATCGCCATTTGGCGTAAATCGCCGGGCGGATGGTTCACTTTGCCAGGCCCTGTGTGGCGGCGAGGACTTCATCGACATGCCCTTTGACCTTCACCTTGTGCCATATCCGGTTGAGGCGACCATCGGGTCCAATCAGGAAGGTCGAGCGGTCAATCCCCATATATTCCCGGCCGTAGAGTTTTTTCAGCACCCATGAGCCATAGGCTTCAACCGTGCTACCATCCTCGTCGGAGGCGAGCGTGACGGTTAATTCATGCTTGGCCTTGAATTTGTCATGCTTTTTTACGTTATCCTTGGACACGCCGATGATCGTCGCGCCGGCTTGACCGAACTCGGCGCTTGCCTTGGAGAATTCAATGGCCTGTGTTGTGCAGCCCGGGGTGTCATCCTTGGGATAGAAATAGAGAATAACCGTTTTGCCGCGTAACTCGCCCAGATCAATTTCGCCGCCGCCATCGGTGGCGAGCCGGAAATGTGGAGCCAGGTCGCCTGTCTTGAGATCGCTCATCTGTCCCTTTCTGCCGCCCCTTGGACGGTCGATTTCGCTGTCTCCCAGTGTGCGCGTCCTGCCGTCCGCGTCCAGTCGCGTCGCTGCGGGAGGACGGGGCTGATGCTTCGCAAGTCGCTGCGCCTTGGCGTGATCTATGCCCTGGAAGCTGTGGCGGTCCTGCTGGCCCTCGCCATTTTTGCCGTGGGGGCTCTGCTCGTGCGGCTCTCCAACGGCCCGATCGAGCTCGACTTCCTGCGCGGTGACGCACAAAGCATGCTGGCCCAGGCCTTCGAGGGCGATCTGGTGGCGCTTGGCGCGCTGGAGGCCCGCTTCGATCCGGCAAGCCGGGCGCTCGTGATTCTGGCACGCGATGTCACAATCGCCGAGAGCCAAGGCGACGTGATCGCTCGCGCACCCCTGCTTGAGGCCGGCTTTGCCGTTCAGGGCCTGCTGCTTGGCCGGATTGAGCCGGTCTCGGTCAACATCACTGGCGGCTCGATTTCCATCGTCCGTCGCGCCGATGGCGCTGTTGGTATTGGACTGGGCAGCGTCGAACGGGTGTCCGAGACGGCGCGGCGCCCGGCACGCGGCGGCGATGACAGTGCCTCCCTGTTCCAGCTGCTGCAGGATCCGGCCAATTCGCAAGGCTTGCTTGGCTCGCTGCGTCAGGCCGATATCCAGGGCGCGTCGGTGCGTATCGTTGATGCCATCACCGGTATTGATTGGTTCGTCGATTCCGCCAGCATGGCGCTTGATCGCGACGACAGCCGCATTCGCGCCGAGTTGACCGGCCAGTTGGCGACACCGTCCGGCTTTGCGCCGCTCGAAGTGCGCATCCAGGCTGGTGCGGCGCTCAATACCCTGTTGCTCGAAGCGCATGTGTCAGATCTGTCGCCCGCTGCGATCGCGCCGGGGGTCGGGCCGCTGTCGGCTCTGCGCATCCTCGACGCGCCGGTCAGTCTCAATTTACTCTTGAATGCCTCGCGCGAGGCGGGCATTCGCGGCGCTTCGATCAATCTCGATATCGGCTCTGGCCATATCCTGCGCGACGGTGAATCGACGGTGTTCGAGGGTGGCGCGCTGCACCTGAATTTCGATCCTGACGCCGGCGAACTGACCCTGTCGGAAGGTGCGGTCAGCTCTGAAGTATTCACAGCCGAACTCACCGGCCGCATTTATGAATTGAGTGATTATTCAGGCGCCCTGCCGATGCGCTGGCGGTACCAGCTCAGCGCCGGGCCGGGGCATGTCGACCTGGGCGGTGTCTTCGAGCGGCCGCCGATCTGGACCGCGCTCGAGCTGGCTGGTGCCGTCGATCTGAACCAGGCTCAAATCGTGCTGGAACAGCTTGATGTCGATCTCGGTCCAATCCAGGCCCACCTGGCGGGACAGGCATCCCTGTCGGAGGTCGAGGATGGGCGCTGGTTGCCCAATCTGCGGCTGAGCGGTCCAATCGAGGGCGATGTCCAGCCAGAAATCGTTCTGGCCTATTGGCCCGTCCTGTTGGCCGATTCGGCACGGGTCTGGATCCGCGAAGGCATTCTGGGCGGGCGCTATTTCAACGCCCGGCTCGATCTCGATCTCGACGCGGCCTCGGTTGCCGCCGGTGCCTTGGCCGACGACCGGCTGACCCTGGGTTTCGACTTTGAGAATGCCGTGGTGCGTTACGTCCCGGAAATGACCCAGATCGATCACGGACGCGGTCATGCGGTGTTACGCGGCAATGCGTTCGAAGTTGCTATGACGAGCGGACGGATCGGTGAGATCGAGCTCTCGCACGGTGTCGTCGATATCCCGCGCCTGAACCCCAAGGGAGCCTCGGCCCGTTTCGCTGGCGTCGCGCGCGGCAGCGCCGCTGCAATTCTCGCGCTGATCGACGAACCGCCGCTCTTCCTGACCTCCAATTTCGGCGTCAGCGCCGATATCGTTGACGGTGACGCTGAGGTCACCTTCGAATTCGAGCGGCCAATGGTCGACGAAGTCGACCCTGCCGACATTCCCTTTGTCATCAATGGCACGGTCGAGAACGCAATCGTGCAGGTGCCCGGTACCGAATGGAGCCTTACCGGTGGCCGGGTGCGAATACATGCCGATCCTGCCGGATTGACGGCGCAGTGCGATGGGCTGTTGCTGGAAGCTCCGGTCAGTTTCGCTTGGCACGAGGATTTCCGCGCCCAAGGTGATGAGCCGGCCACCACGTTCGATTTGACCGCCAATGTCGATGCTCGCGCCTTCGATCGGCTCGGCATTCCGGCGCGACGCTATCTCGATGGCGAGATCGCCTTGCGGGCGCGCGCGACGGGTCAAGGGATGGGCGTCAATGAGGTTCGTGTCGATGCGGATCTGCTCAATGCGAGCCTGGAGGTACCCGGTGGAGTCTGGGCCAAGGCGGCCGGTGCGCCGGGGCAGGCCGGTTTCACGCTCTCAATACAGGAGGCGGGTGGTTTCGCACTTGAAGACTTTCGTGCCGAGGCGGAAGGACTGGCCATTGCCGGTTCCGCGGAATTATCGCCACAAGGGCGCTTGGTGACGGCGAATATTGCACAGCTTCAGATCGACACCTTGGTCGATCTGGCCGGTACGCTGGCGGGACCGGAACAGCAGGGCGAAGCGTTCACGGCGCATTTGGCCGGGCGTTATCTCAATATCGGCGAGTTTATGCCGCACCTGCGTCAGTTGGGGCAGGGCGGCGACATGATTCCGCTCTCGGCGACGCTCGATGTCGGGCGGCTCATCGTTTCGGACCGCACTCAACTCGATGATTTCAGCCTGATCTGGCGCAGCGAAGCAGCCGGCATCCGGGCCTTCTCGCTGGCGGGAACCGCCAGCGATGGCCCCCTTCATGCCAGTTTTGGTGCCCCGCAGGACGGCGCGACGCGGGAATTGCGGCTTGAGGCGCAGTCGGCCGGGCGCTTGGCCGCGATCCTCGGTGTTGAAGGCTATGCCAGCGGCGGGCGCGTCTCGGTGTTGGGTGAAGCGCCGCCGCTGGGAATAAATGGCCCGCTGACCGCGCGTGTGGAAATTCGGGAAATGACCCTCGTCCAGGTTCCTATTCTGGCCCGAATTCTGGCGGCCGGGTCCTTCGAGGGTTTGTCGGCCCTGCTCAATGGCGAGGGAATTGAATTCGATGCGGTTGATGCCAGCGTGATGTTCGAGAACGGATTGCTGACGATCGAAGACGCGCGCGCCCGCGGCAGTGCGCTGGGCGTCACCGCCAGCGGTACGGTGGATTTCGCCAATCAGAGTGCGGCGATCGACGGCAATCTCGCCCCGTCCTACGTCCTCAATTCCTTCCTTGGCGATTTGCCGCTGATTGGTGACATGCTGGTTTCGCGGCCGGGTGAGGGCATTATCGGGATCGTCTATTCCGTTGAGGGCCCGTTCGATAGTCTGACCGTTTTCGCCAATCCGCTCTCAGTGCTGGCACCGGGCTTTCTGCGCCGGATATTCGAGGGCACTGCCGCAGATCGCGCGGCGCGGGATCGGGCCGATGCGCGGGCGGATAGTGCGGCGAGCGACGCAATTCCAGGCATTCTGCCGGATGAAGTGTTGCGCGAACTCGCACCGGCGGAGCCGGCTGGGCCTGAGGCCAATCCGTCCGAGCCGGATACGCCGACGCCGGACGATGCCGGGCCCGGTGAGGCTGCAACGGAGCAGCCCGGGCCGCGCTAGCCCTGGACCGGTTTGGCGAGGGCGTGACGCTTCTTGCCGATTGACAGCTTGATCGCCCCATCCTGCACCATGTCCGCGCTGGCCATCGCCATCGGATCGGTCAGTGTCTCGCCATTGACCTTCGCAGCGCCGGCCTTGATGTGACGGCGGACTTCGCCGTTTGATGCGGCCAAGCCGCACTCGACGAACAGTCCAACCAGTGACACGGCACCACCGTCCAGGTCGGTAAACTCGACTGTCGGCAGGCCTGCCCCTGCACCACCTTCAGCGAAGGTTTGCTGCGCCGTCTGCTCGGCCTCGCGCGCCGCCTGCGCGCCGTGCAACAAGGTGGTGGCTTCATTGGCGAGCCGGACTTTCGCCGTGTTGATATCGGCACCCTCGAGGGCTTCGAGGGCGGCGATTTCAGCCAGAGGCAGATCAGTGAACAGGCGCAGGAATCTGCCGACATCGGCATCCTCGGTATTGCGCCAGAACTGCCAGTATTCATAGCCGCTGAGCTGGTCGGCATTGAGCCAGACGGCGCCCTCGGCGGTCTTGCCCATCTTGGTGCCCGATGAGGTCGTGATCAGTGGCGTGGTGAAGCCGAACACTTCGGCCTGATCGACGCGGCGGCACAGCTCGACACCATTGACGATATTGCCCCATTGATCGGCCCCGCCGAGCTGCAGCGTGCAGCCATGGCGGCGCAGGAGTTCGAGAAAATCGACCGCTTGCAGCAGCATGTAGTTGAATTCCAGGAAGGTCAGCGGCTGTTCGCGGTCCAGCCGCAGCTTGACCGAGTCGAAGGTCAGCATGCGGTTGATGGTGAAATGCGGCCCGAACAGGCGCAGAAACTCGACATAGCCATAGGCCGAGAGCCAGTCATCATTGTCGACGACGATGGCATCGGTTGGTCCGTTGCCGATTTTCACCAGCGCGTTGAAGGCGGTCAGGATCGAGGTCTTGTTGGCCTGGATCTGTTCGTGGGTGAGCATGGAGCGGGTTTTGTCCTTGCCGGACGGGTCGCCAATCTTGGTCGTGCCACCGCCCATCAGGATGATCGGCTTGTGGCCGGCTTGCTGC
>TARA_R110002051_G_scaffold116772_1_pt1 | contig 56564 bp, 47 predicted proteins | sample TARA_R110002051 | Tara Oceans TARA_R110002051 (sample SAMEA4397023) | marine metagenome | biome: Polar Biome; feature: [MES] marine water layer (ENVO:01000295) within the mesopelagic zone...; material: water (ENVO:00002006), including particulate matter (ENVO:01000060) such...
GGTGGGCCTCAATTTACCCAAACACGGCAGAAATTATCCATACAACGTGGGTACCGATACCGCAAACTACCAGTTGATGTTCGAGCAGTTTTCCGAGGGTTATAGTTGGGAGGGTATAGAGCCAGGTTTTTTCGGTCTTGGCTGGCTGTTGGCCGCATTAGCACCGAGCATAGACATCGCCGTGCGAGCCGTGGCTTTGGTGTTTTTCGGCCTTATCGCCTGGTTTGTTGCGCGCTCGGACCACAACGAACGATTTCTATTGCTGGCCTATCTCTTGCCTGCGTTTGCCTACCAATACAGTATGAATGCGTTGCGCATAGGCCTGGCCTCAGCGCTGCTGCTATTGGCGGTCCAGGTGTTCAGACGAAAAGGCGACATGCCCGCCCTCTGTGTGGGCCTGCTGGCACTGCTTTTTCATTACTCTGCATTGTTTTCCCTATTGTTTATTGCGCTAACCCAGCGGCCATGGCTTAGGTTATCCACCCTGTTGGGCCTGCTGGTGGTGTTGCTGGGTTTTGCTGTTGGGTTGATATTTATCGATTTCTATCTGCTTGAGAAAATTCAAGCCTATCAACAATTACAAGCCCCAGGCGGGCTGTCCGGCGTGAGCAAGGTGGTGCCGCTGGTGATTATGCTGGCGGGGATGCTGTTGAGTAGCTTGCCACGGCAGCTGAAGCTGAAAGCGTTCATCGTATATTCGGTATTTATCAGCGCTGCCTGGCTGCTCACCCAGTTCAGTTACGCAGGATTAAGGTTTTTGGATTTGCTGTCTTTTTCGGTTCCTCTGTCCATTCTCGCCACTTACTCCCACCTGCAGTTGGATTTTGATCGTCAGATTAAAGTGTCTATGTTGGCCGCCGGCTTGGTGTCGATCGCGGGTATTTGGCGTGGTTTTTTACTTGAGCGCGGAGAGGGCAAGTCGCCCTTTTTGCCTTACGAGGTTCTGAGTGTAGGCTGGTTTTAAAGGGTACGGTTTTTATACACCATAGGTGAGGTCTGGGCCATGAAGGTGTTAGTGACGGGGGGTGCAGGCTTTATTGGCGCGCGCTTGGTGCAGGCATTATGTAATGCGGGCCATCAAGTGCGCATGCTGTCGCGCAAGCCGCCTCAAACTTTACCTGGGGGCGATGATTCAATTGAGCTGCTGCAGTGCGATCTGTTAGACGCCTCATATGATCTTGAGCAGCTGGTTGACGGATGTGCAGTGGTATTTAATTGCGCCGGCGAATTGCATGACCAGGCATTGATGGAAGCCCTGCACGTAGACGCCACCCGTCGACTCGTCCAAGCCTGCAAGGCCGTTGCAAAAACCTCTGGCCAGCAGGTGCATTGGGTCCAGTTAAGCAGCGTGGGCGCTTACGGGCCGGTTACGCATAAGCCAAATACGCCGAGGATTGTCACTGAGGAAACAGTGACCGCCCCAGCCAATCAATATGAGCTAACCAAGACCCGGGCTGATGAACTGATCAGTGCTGCAGCCGAACAAGGGGTTTTCAGTTACACCCTCTTGAGACCGTCTAATGTGTATGGGCCAGGCATGCCCAACAATGCCATCAGGCAATGGGCCCGGCTGATTAAAAAACGCTTGTTCTTTTACGTCGGCAGCGCGGATGCGGTCGCAACCTACGTCCATGTTGATGATGTGGTCAGTTGTTTGCTGATATGCGGGTTCGACCCGCGCGCGCGCGGCGAGGTGTTCAATCTGTCTAATGATTGCGCTCAAACCGAATTAGTCACTGCTATGGCCAGGGCGCTTAAGGTTGCTCCGCCCTCGGTGCGCTTGCCTGAAAGTGTGGTGCGCCGCGTGGCCTTTTTGTTTTCAGGAATAAAATCATTCCCGGTCAAACCCTCGAGAATTGATGCGCTGGTCGCTAGAACCTATTACCCCACCCACAAGCTGAAACGTGTTTTGGACTATCAGCCTGAGAAACCGGTGGGCAACACAATTGCAGACGTGCTCGATGAGAGGCTGTGATGGTGGCAAAGAGACGCACGATCAACGGGGTTAAAATCGTCAGAGTGTCGACGGTGGTTTTTTTTGTTGAGACGCAGTTGCGCGAGCAAATTGCGGCGCTAGCGAAAGCGGGTGCAGAGGTGACGGTCATCGCCAGCGAGCCCAGGTTGACTCAAGATGTTGCCGGTACCCAGTATCTCTCAATACCCATCCCGAGAAAAATAAGCCTGTTCAAAGATGTAAGCGCATTGCTAGCTTTATGGCGTTTCTTCCGGCGGTACCGGCCGGAGATCGTCCACTCAACAACGCCCAAAGCAGGTTTGCTGAGTGCGCTGGCGGCGAAGTTGGCGGGTGTTCCCGTCAGGCTTCATACGTTTACGGGTCAGCCGTGGGTGGGCTTGAGCGGCGTGAAGCATATGCTTTCCAAGCGCAGTGACAAGCTGATAACCGCACTAAATACGCACTGCTACGCAGACAGCCCGTCGCAAAAACAATTTATTGTCGACAGAGGTGTCGCTCGCTCCGAGCGCATCAGCGTGCTGGGCACTGGATCCTTGGCGGGCGTAGATCTGAAGCGCTTTAATCCAGCTCGGTTCACCGGCGGTGCAAATCTTAAATTAAAAGAGGCGTTACAGCTTCCAGCCGATTCTCACATCCTCTTGTATGTGGGTAGGCTGACCGCGGATAAAGGCATCGTTGAATTGCTCCAGGCTTTTGCAAAAGTGCTTGCAGATAATGCAGATGCGTACTTGATCTTGCTGGGCCCCTCTGAGATGGACGTTGATGCTCTGCTCAGTAGCTTGCCGGCAGTGGTATCGCAGAGGGTGGTTATGCCGGGCTTTGCCAATGAGCCAGAGCGGTTTATGGCAATTGCTGATGTCTTGGTGCTGCCCAGTTATCGCGAAGGCTTTGGTACTGTGGTGATCGAAGCGGCTGCTATGGGCGTGCCGGCTATCGGCACTGATATTTATGGGTTGTCTGATGCCATCGTCAATGGCCAGACCGGCCTGTTAGTGCCGGTTAAAACGGTAGATGAACTCGCGCAAGCCATCAGTTTGCTATTAAAAGATGAGCCGCTACGCTCAACGTTCAGCCGCAATGGTCGGCAGCGGGTTGAAAGTGAGTTTGCAGATGAGCAGTTCAATCAATTGATCATCAATGAATATGAGCGGCTTCTTGAGTTGTGCAGCCAGGGCAGTGAATAACCTCAGCTGAAAAGCCCAGAGCGGGTGGGGTTTATATGACCACACAACATCCCAAGGTGTTTATTACCGGCGCAACTGGCTTTGTGGGCTTGGCCCTGGTCACGGCGCTCTTGGCTAAAGGCTATGCTCTCAGAGCACTAGTGCGAGAGATGTCTGAGCGGTTGCCTGGGGCCGTTGAGCAGGTTGTAGGTGAGCTAGGTCAGCCAGTAGATCTAGCGGGTGCGCAAGTAGTCATACATGCTGCCGCCCGCGTTCACGTTATGCAGGATAAAACCGCCGACCCCTTGGCGGCATTTCGCGCGGTCAACGTCGAGGGCACGCTGGCCCTGGCGCGCCAAGCTATCGCCGCCGGGGTCAGGCGTTTTATTTTTGTCAGTTCCATCAAGGTTAATGGCGAGGGTACCGCGCCGGGCAAGCCTTACACCGCGCACGACGCTCCGGCGCCCGTTGACCCCTACGGTATCTCCAAGCTGGAAGCCGAACAGGGGTTGAAGGCGTTGGCGCACGCGTCTGGAATGGAGCTGGTGATTGTCCGGCCGGTGCTTGTGTATGGCCCAGGGGTAAAGGCCAACCTGCGCAGCATGATGAACTGGTTGCACAAGGGCATCCCCCTACCGCTGGGGCGGGTTGCTAACAAGCGCAGCCTGGTTGCCCTCGACAACCTGGTCGATCTGATAGTGACCTGCATCGAGCATCCGGCTGCCGCGAACCAAACCTTTCTTGTCAGCGACGGCGAGGATCTGTCCACCACCCAATTGTTGGCTCGCATGGGCAAGGCGCTCCATCGGCCGGCGTGGCTTGTGCCTGTTCCAGTGGCGCTCCTTGAGCTGGGCGGCAAACTATTGGGCCGGCAGGCCATGATCAACCGGCTGTGTGGCTCGCTACAGGTCGATATTAGCCACACGCGCGAAACATTAGGATGGGCGCCACCGGTCTGTGTGAACGACGCCCTGCAGAAGACCGCGGAGCACTTTCTCTGCACAGATTGACACCCACATCAGCGCGCCAGGATGGCCACCACCGGTATAGGTAGATCACGGATCGAGGAGGTGTTGCGATGATCAGGTTCTTTGATTTCGTTTTTGCCTTGGCTGGGCTGGTGCTTGGCTTCCCGGTGTTGGCCGTTATTTATATCATCGGCTTGTTTGACACAGGTTCGCCGTTGTTCTTGCAGGAACGGGTAGGGCGCCACAAACAGCCCTTTAATCTGGTGAAATTCCGGACCATGGCTGTGGATACCGCTTCGGTAGCCAGTCATCTGGCTTCGTCGTCTTCGATTACCCGGCTGGGTAGCTTTCTGCGCAGAACCAAACTGGACGAATTGCCGCAATTATGGAACGTGCTATGGGGCGACATGAGCCTGGTCGGGCCCCGGCCTAACCTGTTCAATCAACCTGAGCTGATCGCCGCGCGTGATGCGCTTGGGGTCTACGCAGTGCGTCCTGGCATTACCGGGCTAGCGCAGGTTAGCGGCATCGACATGTCGATGCCGCTGCTGCTGGCAAAAACCGATGCCGAAATGATTTCCAAACTGACATTGAAAACCTATTTCGCACTGATTCTGCAGACGGTTATCGGCAAAGGCGCTGGTGACCGCGTGAGCTAGCCACGCTGAGCCATACCAACGCCGCCACTCCCACACCCGCCATGCCCGCCCCACACCCGTCATTCCCACCCCACACCCGCCATTCTCGCCCCCACCCCATCATTCCCGCCCCCACCCCGTCATTCCCGCGCAGGCGGGAATCCATTTTGACCTTGTGGGCAGGCACCCAAGCCCGTGAACAAGAGGCACAAACCCGCTTTTTTAAAAGCAAAATGGATCCCCGCCTGCGCGGGGATGACGGGGGTGGGGCGGATACCCGCCTGCGCGAGGATGACGGCGGTGGGGTGGATCCTCGCCTGCGCGGGGATGACGGGGGTGGGGTGGATCCTCGCCTGCGCGAGGATGACGGGGGTGGGGTGGATCCTCGCTTGCGCGAGGATGACGGGCCCCCGCGGACGTGGGGATCGCGGGAATGACGGGGGTGGGGCGGATCCTTGCGTTCGTGAGGACGACGACGAGTGTCATCGTTTGTGGCTCACACTTTTATGGCGGTAATCTTGGTTATCTTAATGATCGAGCCGTCTGGGCCCTATACGCCCACTGAAACAGAAAAATCACCAGCAATCCCGCAGCCAGCCCGCCGGTATTCACCTGCAGATCAATTAGCTCTGCCGAGCGTGTCGAGTGGAAAACTTGCACGCCTTCTATCGCCAGGCCAACCAGAAACATCAGCGCGCCACGCAGCCACCAGCGCCAGCGCGGGTAGGCCAGGAAGCTGAGGATGGTGCAGGCGAACAAGCCGCCGGCGTGGTAAAAATCGCCGTGCCAGCTAGCAGAAGTGGGGGGCGGGGTAGGGTTGACGCCTAGATAAATGCCTAAACATAACACCGCAAAAAACAACACTTTGAAAATCACACGGTAGCGCATCCATAGGCGCTTTAAGTTTAACCACATACCCGGCAGGCCTTCCATTTCATCAAGAGGAGCGCAGCATAGCAACAAACCGCGGATCAACCCGTCCTGGTAGGAGCGGCGGCCTCGCCGCGATGGAGCCCGCCCACAACAGCAACCTACCGAATACCCACCAACCCCATCGCGGCGAGGCCGCCGCTCCTACCAGAACCAGGCGATGAGAGCGGGACCCATTTGGCTGGTGCGCAGTCAATCCCTCAGCGCGTTAAACCCATCATTAAAGCGGTCAGTATCCGCATCCCGGGTCAGGTCATACAGCGAATAGAAACGGCTCAGCTTGGCGCCACCATCACGCGTTAGCGGGTTCCAGCCCAAGGTGCCCTGGGACTGGCTGGAGCGGGCGAAGAAGGCGTCGAACGGGAAGGTGAAGTAAATCCCCTTGTCGAAGCTACCCTCACCAAACTCTTCAGACGAGACGTCCGTGCGCGTGGCGTAGCCACCCACGGTAATGCCGTTGTTGAAGCGCCGCGACAGATCCAGCGTGCCGCCAATATCGCCTGCCAGGTACCGCCCGGCGCTGGCCTTGGCCAATACGTTGTAGAAGTTGGTCTGCAGGTAAGCGGTGAAATGGCCGGTCAGCGTGGAGTAATCACGCAAGCTGAAATCCTGGCGGAAGCCGCGTTGGCGTACCCAGTTGGCATCCACACCTATCGCCCAATTGTCGCCGCTGGGGCGGTAGAGCACTTCACCACCCACGCCGCCGAACATGCTTTCCAGCATGCCGCCGTAGCCCATGGCATACAGGTCACGGTCCAGGCGCTTGGTATGGGTGTACTGGAAGTTCTCCAGAATCACGTCGGAGCTGGTCAGGTACTTACGAATGTCCGTCCGTACCCGCGGTAGCTCACTCGGCCCGTCAACCCGGAATTTGTCGAAGTTGTTGATCAGGTTCGCTGCCAGGCTGGCGTGCAGCCACTGATTGCGGGTAAAGCGATACTCGCTTTTTACCCGTGCCAACAGTTGATACAGAATAAAGCCATCCGGGCCACCCACGTTCTGGTTGTAGCCCAGCGACAACCCATAGGTAAACTTCTCTAGCGGCGCGGTGTGCAGCAGCTCGGTATCCAGCACGCTGGGCGTGGCCAGTACTGTAGAGCGGCGCATGGCCTGTTCATCAATGCGGTTCTGTTCCAGATCGCGCAGGCGGCCGGCATCAATGCTCGCTTCGGACACGGCAATGCCGCGTGGCTTGTTAACCAGCGTATACCAGTCATAGGTGCCTTCGCCGGTGCTGTTGTCCAGCACGCGGCTGGCACGGCCCAGGCCCTGGGCCTGATTGCGGAAGGTTTTCTGCTCGCCGGTCACGATCAGTTCACGGTCTTTTACTTCAATGGTTTCTACTTCAAAGCCGGCATTATCGCGCAGCCGTTCACTGACGTTAGCCCAATCCACAGACTGGGCACTCACACCGGTGGGCAAGGGCGCGCGCCGCTCCGGCGGTGGGTCAAGCAGCTTGGCCGGGAAGGGGTCGCTCTTGAGGTTGGAGTGCAGGGTAATACCAAACATCGCGGTATTGCCGCGCTCCCAGCCCAGGCTCAGATCAACACCTTTGCTCAGCCGATAGACCACGCCCAGGTTGACCGGTGAATCCTGATCTTGATTGTTTTGCTGCGGCTCGCTCTTGTAATCGTTGCCATCCAGCTCGATCTTGAAGCGCAGCGGGTCCCAGGGCGTTTGATATTCCACGCCCCCAAAAACACCCGGCCGGCCACGGAAGTAGTTGTCCAGGCTGAAATCACCACCGGTGCCAACCGTACCGGCATCACGGCTGTCGTAATCATCGCCCAAAAAACCCAGCGGGTTGCCGAAGTCACCGCGATTACCGATATAACCCCAAGCCACGCCCAGGCTGAAATCCAGATCATAAAAGCGCTTGTTGGCGACGACAAACTCACTGGAGAACAAACCGGTACCGGCCAGATCGCGAAAGCCCACTGACAGCTCTGGCAGCCAGTAGTCTTCCTGCATCAGGCGAAATTTAAAGTCAAAGGCCTTGTCTTTCAGGCTCTGATCGCCACTGAATTCGTCGATTTGACTATAGCGGCGGTTGCTAATGGCGATATAGCGTAGCGTGCCTTCCAGCCAGGGTACCGGCTGCATGGAGATACTGTAACGGCTGTAGGGCGATGTGCGGTTGGCATTGAAGCTGAAGGTGCCCTCAGGCGCCATGCGCGCAGTGGGGGTTTGCAGCAGGCCCACGCCGCCAAAGTCGTGTTGGGTAGTGCGGTAGCGGTCAGCCAGCGCGCTGCCGGGCAGCGCCAATCCGGCAATCAAAGCGGGCACAAGGTAAACAGAACGCAACATCAGCTTACTCACTGAAACGACCCCCCAGTTGATACTGGGTAGCCAGCATGGCAGCCATATCGTTATTTAAGCCGCGTGTGCTCGGCGACAGCCGCTTTGGCTGTGGCGGCAGGTAGATGATGGCGCCGGTTGCCACATCTGCCGGTTGCAGGTTCCAGTAAGCAATGCCGTAGGTCTGCCAGGTGCCGTTGGGCTGAATCAGGTAAGCGCTATTGCGCTCGGCCAGTGGATGCCGTTGGCAGGCTTTCAAGTAATCGAGCATTTGCCAGCTGGGGTCATGTGGCAGCACACAATCGGCCATTACCGCACCGGTGACGCGCACCTGTTCCGCTTTGCGCGGGTACAGCAAGCGGTCGCCGTTTTCCAGCAGCGGGTTATTGCTGAGAATCAGCTGTTGCAAAGGGTCTAGCTGCGCCACCGTACGGCCGGTGACTGGCATAGCCTCAACGGCGCGATACAGGCGGGTAATTAACTCGTGCAGTTCAGCATCTTCCACCGCCAGGGCATGCACGCGGTTGGCATTGAGCTCAAACAACAGCCCGACCTTGAGCCGCTGCTGGGGCTCCATGGCACTCTGGCGCAGCAACGCCGCGCCGAGAAACCAGGCCTGGGCATTAATCTGAGCGGTAACCGAGGCATCATGCAGGCGCGCACCCGCTGGAAAGTCGTAGGTGCCGGGCTTAATCACCGCGCCGCTGATAGTAACGCCGGTAATGGCGGGTGGTGTGTCATTACCGGGCGGCGTACCAGCGGTTTGGGCATACACTGCGGCGGGTAGGCAAAGGCATGCCAGGTAAGCGGCCGCTATATAGGCTTTCAAATCTCGCCTTAATCCCCGCCTCATAATTGCTGCCCCGCATCCACCGGAACTACTTCGGTGAGGTAGAGTACCGGCAGGTCTTCGGCAAGGTGCTGAGCACTGGCCAGCACAGCGCCGCTCGCGGGGTCTATCCAGTAATAATTGGTGGTCTTGAAGCCAATGCTGGGCATGCGGATGGCTTCATCAATACGTTGCAACCGGCGCTCAACGCCCATGATGTCAATCGCTTCAATGGGCCCAAAGCGGTAGCGCGCATGCTGGGGGATGTTGGTTAAAAACCGCGCGGGCATATCGATACGGCGGGTTATTTCCTGCCCATCGGCCAGGGTACGCAAATCACCCAGAAAGGGATCGTCGCGCAACAGCGGCGCCAGCACGTCACCCTTTTCCGGTATGCCGGCGGATTGCACCAGCCGGCCGTTATGGGTCACCAGCATCTGCTGCGGGCCATGCCATTCAGCAAAGTCCCCAGAGCGAGCTGCCAGCACCAGCAAGGTTTCAGACAGGCCAAAGGTCGCCAGCAGCCCTGGCCGCCCTAGGCGGTTGACCTGCTCGGTGCTGATGACTGACTCAGGCCCGCTAATAGCCAGGTTGATGGTGCGATAGGCGGTGTTGGTGGCAGAGTTACAGCCCGCCAACACCAGCGCCGCAAGGCAAAGCGCACCCGCGTGTGCAAGGTTATTCACCGCAGGCTCCCTTAGTTACGATCGCGGATGTCTTCGTCGATCAGCACACCGGTACGCAGAATGTTGGCAGAGGGGAACAGCTGGCTGATAAAGCGATTCCAGCGGGTGATCCCGGCAGCACCCACAAACACCACATCCTGCGGCTGCATTTCAAACTGGTCAGCCAGAATAAAGGCGGAGGGCGAGCGAGCGTTCAGCTGGAATACCGTCGCGCGCTCGTTTTCCAGGTTGTCTACGCCGCGGATCACATAAATCTCTTGGCCGCTGGAGGTTTCAGGTGAGGGGCCGCCAACGGTGGCCAGCACTTCACTCAGGCTCATACGGCTGGTGCGGTAGGCCAGGGCACGGGGCGTAGCTACCTCGCCCATTACAAACACCTTGCGTGAATCATTCAGGCCCAGATGCAGCTTGTCGCCAGGGCGCAGATACACTTCACCGATGTTGCTGGTGTTACTGGTCAGCCGGTCATAGTCCAGATTGTAGGCAGTGCCATTACGGGTCAGGATCAAATTAGACAGGTCCGCACGTAACGGGTCGATCCCCGCCAGGCCAACAGCCTGCAGCAGTGTTAACCGCTGGGCATCAACCGGAATAAAGCCTGGGTTTTCAAAAGCGCCACTGACGATGATCTTCTGGCTGTTATAGCCAATCACGTTAACGTCAACCTGGGGCTGTTCGATAAAGCGCGACAGGCGCTGGGAGATAATTTCGCGCAGCTCTTCCAGGGTCAAGCCTTCTACGTGAACGTTGCCAATAAAGGGGTAGAACAGGGTGCCATCGTCACGAACAATACGGGCGTTAGCTTGAGTGGTCTGCTGTTGCCCGCCGGGGGTAGTCAGCTCGGGGTGGTCCCATACGGTAATAAACAGGGCATCGTTGGCGCCAATACGGTAATTCTCCGGTTGGTAATCCAGCAGCTCCTGTGGGATGGTCATCCTGCGGCTAACGGACTGATCCTGGGCGATCAGCTTGGGCGTAATCTCGACCATCTCAACCAGGCTGTTTTCTGCAGAATCATCGCTGATCAGTCGGTCCGTATCCATATGCATGCCCGGGGAGAACATGCAGGCCTGAAGAAAGAGAGCAGAAGCACCTAGCGCAAGGAGAGGGTATCGAGTCATGGTCGGAATACTTGCCTTTTATTCGAATCTGGACAATAAAAAGGCCACCTAAAACCAAATCTAGGTGGCCTTGATCACTGCTACCGAATTACGGGGTGGTAGTAGTAGAGGTTGTGGTGCCAGAGCCAGAGCCGCCGCTGTCAGAAGCCGCTGCAATAGCGCCGCCTGCAATAGCAACACCCAGTGCGATTTTACCAGCAGTCATACCGCCAGTGCCTTGCGCGCCTGTATTGGAGGTGGTGGTGCCAGCAGCAGGTGTAGTTGCTGAGGTGTCAGTATCTTGAGCGAAGCTCATACCGGAGGCGAGCAGCAAACCGCTGGTCACCAATGCAAAAACTTGTTTTTTCATAACTCGTCTCCTTGTTTAAATCCAATAATACGCTTGATTATACGCACTAAGGGGCTCATGTGAACCCCTGGGTCTATTTACTTGGTGTCTGATTTGTACTCGTACTGGTAATAGCCGTAATTGCCGTAGCCGTAAGCAGAGGCTTTTTTCTCTACAGCGTTGAAAATCGCGCCCTTAATATCAATGCCGTTATTTCTGAAGCGCAGCAGCGTTTGTTGTATTTCACGTGCGGGGTTCATGCCAAAGCGCGTCACAATCAGGCTGGTGCCGGCCAAGCGACCGACCAGGGCGGCATCGGTCACCGCTAGAATCGGCGGGGTATCGATAATTACCAAGTCGTACATTTTATTCAGTTGCTGCAGCAGGCTTTCAAAGTTGGCATGCATCAACAGCTCAGAGGGGTTGGGTGGTATCTGGCCCCGGCTAATAAAATGCAGGTTGTCTATTTCGGTTTTATGAATCACATCCGCCAGCGTGTGAGTGCTGACCAGCAAGCCAGACAGGCCAGGCTCCGGCTCTTTGTTTAGCAGCTTGTGCACATAGCCCTTGCGCATGTCGCCGTCGATCAGCACTACTTTCTTGCCGGTCTGCGCCACAATCGTCGCCAGGTTGGCAGACACGAAAGACTTGCCCACGCTGGGGCTGGGGCCGGAGATCATCAGAATGTTGTTCTTGGCTTCCAGCATGGCAAAATGCAGGCTGGTGCGCAGGCTGCGCAGTGACTCAATCGCCAGATCCGCCGGGTTGGTGGCAGCGAGCAAATGTGAGCCTTGGCTGGTAAATTTGCCCTTGAAGCTCTTTTCCAGTACCTGCTGATCTTTACTGAAGGGCACCGAGGCATACACCGGCAAGCCAAGCTGCTCTATCAGCTCGGGGTTTTCAATGCCGCGGTTAAGTGCATGGCGCAGCAGGGCGATAGCCACGCCAAGCATGCCGCCCAAGAGCATGGCCAATACCACGATCAGCGCTTTCTTGGGTTTGACTGGGGCGCTGGTATCCACCACGGCATTATCGATAATACGTACATTGCCTACGGTGCCGGCCCGGGTTATGTCCAGCTCCTGGGAGGTGTTAAGCATGGCGGTGTAAATCTCAGTGCTGACTTTTACATCGCGAGCCAAGCGCAACAGCTCCTGCTGCGTTTCCGGCAGGCTGCCCACGCGGTCAATCAAACGGTCGCGGCGGGCTTCTAGCTGGCCAAGCTGCTCTACAAGGGCCTGGTAGCTGGGGTGTTGGCGAGTAAAGCGGCGCTCTAGCTCCGAGCGCTTGAGCATCAATTCGGAAATAGCTGTTTCCAGCTCAACGACCTGGTCAAGTACGCCTTGGGTTTCAATGGTAATATCAACCGAGCCAGCGCTGGACTGATAGGCGTTCAGTGCAGACTCAGCCGCTTCCAGATCCTTGCGTACTTTGGGTAATTGCTGCTGCAAAAAATCCAGGCTTTGCTGTGCTTCCGCCGATTTGCGCTCAACGTTTTGCCTTACATAGAGGCGGCTGACTTCATCAAGGGTGCTTACCGCATGGGCGGGTAGGGCGCTTTCCAGGCTCAGCGTCAGAATCCCCGAATCACGGCCCTTTTCACTGGCGCTAATCCGGCCTTGGTAATTAAGGGTGGTCCGTAGCGCGCTGCGCTTGCTAACCAGAAACTCTGTGCCTGGCCGAGCGACCAAGTCCGCCACTTGCAGCTTGAAGCCTGACTCATCAATCGTTTGGCCGGTGCTGCCATTAAGCAGTTCTTCGCCGTCAGCATTCAGCAGCGTAAAGTTGTTGTTTTCACCTGCGCGGAGTGTCAGTTCTGTGCCTTCATAGCTTGAAGGGACTTCCAGCTGAAAAATATCAATGCGTTCACCGCCCCAGGCATAGCTGCTGAGGGAAAGAAAAGGAGGGGCGATGGGTTGTTCCTCGGTGCTGTTGAAGCGCCGGTTAAAAAACGGACCTATGACCGGGAACAGTTTAGGCTCGGCAACCACGTCCAGCTTCAAATTGCTGACTGCCTGGCCGATCACATTGCGCGACTTCAATAATTCAATCTCGGTAGCCGCAGCAGAGGGCTTAGAAAACATATTGCCACCCCCTTCGCCCAGCAAGCTGCCAATGCCGGAGGACTTCTCTTCGATCTGAATAACGGTATTGGCCACATAGATAGGCGTGGTCAGCATCGCGTAAGCAATGCCCACAAGGGCAAAAATCACGGTGCAAGCGATGATGGTAAATTTACGATCAATCAGAGCGCCGATTAGCGCTAGCAGGTCGATTTCGTCACTGGAGTCGTTGGCAGTGGAGGTGGATGTGTTCTGCATTTAAAAGATTATTTCCGTTGAGAAAGAGACATCAGTTTTTAAGATAGGGCAGCCAGGCGCTGGTTGCCTTGTCAAGAATTTGGTAAACATGTTCAAAGGCGGGTAGCTGCTGGCGGTAGGGGTCTGGCACTTCACAATTGTCCAGCCATTTGCCTAGCAACAGGGTCTTGCCGCGCGCTTCCGGTGCGATGGCATGAATGGATTGAATATGCCGCTGTTCCATCGCCAGAATCAGGCTCGCTTCGCGTAGCATGCGTGAGTTGAGCTGCCGGGCTTTGTGCTCAGGCAAGCTATGGCCAGCAGCCTCAAGTACCTGGGTAGCTGTGGCATCCAGGGGTTTATCCACCAGTGCGCCGAGGCCGGCCGAGCTCACAGTGATACCGCTGCCCTCCAGCTTGGCTTTAAGCAGCGCCTCAGCCGTGGGGCTGCGGCAAATGTTGCCAACGCAGACAACCAGTATTGAATTGATCATGTTTGCTTAATCATGTTTGCTTGATGGTTGCTGCTTACTTGTCCGGTACTGGGCGAAGCAAGTTTATAAAAGCCGCAACTGTAGTTTCTAGGGCGCACAGGGTCAAGCTGCGTTGGCGCCTGATGTTAAAATTATGGCGCTTAGGCGCGGCAGCTTCTTGTCAGTGTCTTGCTGCGCCATCGGGCTGTCATTGCAGCCAAGCGTTGCAGCCCAGCCACGCCAAGCCAGTGATTATAAAAAATGTGGATTGGTTCGCGGTAGCGCATGGCCCAAGGCGGTATTGTCGCGCTTTGACTGCCACCGGCAAAGGAGTTGCCCATGCCCGCTAATAGCCTAAGCTCACCCGCCAGCTCAATACAGTACCCCTTTATTCAACATCATGGCGCGGTCAAAGGCGTGACCGGGTCTTGCCACCAGCTATGGCTTACAGCCGATGACAGCCTGTTGATCGATTGCGGCCTGTTCCAGGGGGCGGAAACCTCTGGTGGTGGAGAGGCGGGCGCCGATGCGCTCGCAGTGCAGTTCAATATAGCCAGTGTGCGCGCGCTGATCGCCACCCATGTGCACATTGACCATATCGGCCGCCTGCCGTGGTTGCTAGCAGCAGGCTTTAAGCAGCCGATCCATTGTACTGAGCCTTCTGCCTTGCTCATGCCTACCGTACTGGAAGATGCCTTTCTGGTCGGCGTCAAGCGTGACAAAAACCTGGCTGAGCGTTTTGTGCAGCAAGTGGGCAAATTGCTGGTAGGCCACCCCTACAAACAATGGATTACATTGCTGGCGCGTGATGACATCATCTGCCGTATTCGCTTCCAGCGCGCCGGGCATATCCTCGGCTCCGCCTATGTAGAATGTGATGTGCAGTACCCAAAACAGAACCGCAGCCGCCGCATCGTTTTCTCTGGCGACCTGGGCGCACCCCACGCCCCCATGCTGCCCGCACCCAAACCGCCATACCGTGCAGATGTAGTGGTACTGGAAAGCACCTACGGCAACCGCCTGCACGAAAACCGCCGCACCCGCCGGGCCCGCTTTCAAAAGGTGCTGGAAAACGCCCTGGCAGACGGCGGCACCGTCATCATCCCCGCCTTCAGCATAGGCCGCACCCAAGAACTGCTATACGAACTAGAAGACATCATCACCCGCGCCGGAAGGAACACTCGTCCTGGTAGGAGCGGCGGCCCCGCCGCGATAGCAGCCTCTCAGCCAGCACAAAATCCGTGGAATAACCTCCCCATCATCCTGGATGCCCCCCTAGCCACCCGCTTCACCAAACTCTACCGCCAACTAAAACCCTGGTGGGCCAAAGAAGCGCTCAAACGCGTCAGCCAAGGCCGCCAGCCACTGGGCTTTGAACAGCTACTCACAGTAACAACCCACGCCCAACACCACGCCATGGTCAACCGCCTGACCCACACCCGCCAACCCGCCATCGTCATCACTGGCAGCGGCATGTGCAACGCCGGCCGCGTAGTCAACTACCTCAAAGCCATGCTCGGCGACCCCAGGCACAACGTAGTCTTCGTCGGCTACCAAGCCCAAGGCACCCCCGGCAGAGCCATCCAACAATTCGGCCCCAAAGGCGGCTATGTAGAGCTGGAAGGCGAACGCTACCCGATCAAAGCAGGCGTACATACCCTGGGCGGCTATTCCGCCCATGCAGACCAAAAAGGCCTGGTCGGTTTTGTCACCGGCATGCGCCACGGCCCCGAGGAGGTCAGGCTGGTACACGGCGATGAATCAGCCAAGGCAGAACTTTCCGCCGTACTCAAAGCGCAGTCAGCAAAAAAGGGCCGCGCGCTATCCATCGTTATCCCCCAGGAATGACGGGCAGTGTGCCGTTTAGCCATCATGGTAAGGGCGGCCACGTGACTGTCTCCGCTAGCCAATAAAGCCCCACCAAGGCTTGTAAGAACTGCCTGCGAACGTTTACCATTGCCCGGCTTTAGCGCTGCTCAAGTGCGCTAAGACATGCAGATAGTAAGACATACAGATAGACAGTCGCGAAGCTAAGCTGGTCGCGCATGCAGGTTAAACAACCAGGTAGGGACAGGATGTCATTTCTACAGCAGTTCTCATGCTTTACAGGTCAATACTTTCAAGCGCGACGCCCGTCCAGGCTGGTCAGTATCTTTGCCAGATACCGGGTTGCTGCTGTTCTCGGCTTGAACGCCTCCCGCACGCCCCTTAGCTGCACACCGGGTTCCGTTATTCGCTCAGCGAACAAGGCGGATTCCGTAACCGCCTAAGAAACTATTTTTTTATTTCCAACTATTTCAAAAGACGGCGGTCCCAGGACGGCTGATGTTGCAACGTTGACGTTGCAAGGTCACATCTTGCGGCGCGATGTTGTTTTAGTGCCTACAAAACGGTGTTCACTGCGGTCCTCAAGAAATTGACAGTAAATCTTGTGGCGGTAGCGTACCTAAAATCAGCCAAGCACTACGCAAGCGAAGCTCTCACTCGCCCAGGTACCAACCATTTAGGTACCCCAATCCAGGTGGGAGCGGCGGCCCCGCCGCGATAACAAACTCACAAAGCACTCCGAGCCCACCAACCCGGAATGCCAAACAACCAAGGGAACACCCGAAAAATGTGCGGAATAGTCGGCGCAGTCGCACTGCGCAATATCACCCCCATATTGATCGAAGGCCTGCGCCGCCTCGAATACCGTGGCTATGATTCTGCTGGCGTTGCTGTGCTGGCTGATGGCAACGGCATCAAGCGTACCCGAGCCATGGGCAAGGTCGCTGAGCTAGAAGAGGCATTGCTATCCAATGCAGCCAACGGTCACCTGGGCATCGCCCACACCCGCTGGGCTACCCACGGCAGGCCCTCCGAGCGCAACGCACACCCGCATTTGTCCGAGCGTTTGGCCGTAGTGCATAACGGCATCATCGAGAATCACCACGCGCTGCGCACGCGCCTGCAATCGCAAGGCTACGAATTCACCTCCGATACAGACACAGAAGTAGTCGCCCACTTGCTGGCGCACCATTACGCCCGTAAGCAAGATATGCTCAGCGCCCTGCGCAACACCCTGGAAGAGTTGCGCGGTGCCTACGCACTGGGCGTTATCCATCAAGATGAACCCAACACGCTGTACTGCGCACGTATGGGTAGCCCGTTGGTAATTGGCGAGGGCAGTGAGGAGCACTTTATTGCCTCTGATCCATTGGCCCTACTGCAAGTGACTGACCAATTTATCTATCTGGATGAAGGCGATCACGCGCGCATAACGCTGAACAGCTGCGAGATATGGAACAGCCAGAACCAGAGCATGACCTACCCGGTACAGCGCTATGCACATGCCGCGCATAGCCTGGACAAGGGCGAGTACCGGCACTTTATGCTCAAGGAAATCTACGAGCAGCCCCGTGCGGTAACCGACACCCTTGCCGGGTTGCTCGGCGAAGATCGCGTGCTCACAGCCGTGCTGGGCCCGGATGCGGAAAGCCACCTTAAAGACGTACGCAATATCCATATCGTTGCCTGTGGCACCAGTTACCATGCCGGCCTGGTGGCGCGCTACTGGCTGGAAGAACAAACCGGGCTGCCTTGCCAGGTAGAAGTTGCCAGCGAATACCGCTACCGCAGTGTATCCGTACCAGACGGCACCCTCCTTATTACCCTTTCCCAGTCTGGGGAAACAGCCGATACCCTGGCCGCCCTGCGCTATGCGAAAAAGCAAGGCTACTTGGGCACCCTGGCCATCTGTAATGTGGCCGGCAGCTCACTGGTACGCGAGGCAGACTGGCGCTTGCTGACCCACGCCGGCCCCGAGATCGGTGTTGCTTCCACCAAGGCCTTCACCACGCAGCTGGTCGCGCTGCTCTGGCTAACCACCGCCCTGGCCCAGGAGCGTAACCGTGCCCCGGAAATGATTGCCGCGAATATTCGTGCCCTGCGCAGTTTGCCTAAGCTGATCGAGCAAGTGCTGGAGCTGGATGGTGTGATCGAAAACCTCGCCTATAGCTTTGCCAACAAGCAACACGCCTTGTTCCTGGGTCGCGGTACCCATTACCCCATCGCCATGGAAGGGGCGCTTAAGCTAAAAGAAATCTCTTATATTCATGCCGAAGCCTACGCCGCAGGCGAACTCAAGCACGGCCCATTGGCCCTGGTAGATGAAGATATGCCGGTGGTCAGCGTCGCGCCCAGTGACAGCCTGCTGGAAAAACTCAAATCTAATCTGCAGGAAGTTCGCGCCCGTGGCGGCCAATTAATCAATTTTGCCTGTGAACGGGCAGATCTGGATAATGGCGACGGCATCACCCACATAAAACTGCCATGGGTGTATGAGAGCATTTCCCCGATTGTGTATACCATCCCACTGCAACTGCTCAGTTATCATGTTGCGCTGGTAAAAGGCACAGACGTAGATAAACCCAGAAACCTGGCCAAATCCGTCACAGTAGAATAACCCTATTCCGGGAGTGTCGAGTTCCATCTCGACACAAGTGGGGCAAAGCCCCACCACAAACGCTTTATATTCGCTTCAGATATCAGGATAAATAAATGCTCACTCTCGCCAACATCAAAATCGCTATCATCGGCCTAGGCTACGTAGGCCTGCCCCTGGCCGTAGAGTTCGGCAAAAAGCGTTCAGTCATCGGCTTTGACATCAACCAGCCGCGCATCGCCGCGTTACAGGAAGGCCATGACAGTACGCTGGAAGTAGATGACGCCGAACTCAAGCAAGCAACCCATCTAAGCTACAGTGCCAACCCCGCTGATCTGGAAGCCGCCAACGTTTATATCGTCACCGTACCTACCCCGATTGACGATCACAAACGCCCAGACCTGACTCCGCTGATCAAGGCATCTGAGACCATCGGTAAGACGCTAAAGAAAGGCGACATCGTTATATACGAGTCGACCGTATACCCCGGAGCGACAGAAGAAGATTGCGTCCCGGTGCTTGAGCGCGTTTCAGGCTTGACCTTTAACGTTGATTTTTATGCAGGTTATAGCCCAGAACGCATCAACCCCGGCGACAAGGAGCACCGCGTTACCACCATCAAGAAAGTCACCTCCGGCTCCACGCCGGAAATAGCCGACCTGGTTGATGCGCTCTATAACGAAATCATTATCGCCGGCACCCACAAGGCCAGCAGCATAAAAGTAGCCGAAGCCGCCAAAGTGATCGAAAACACCCAGCGTGATCTGAATATCGCCCTGATCAACGAGCTGGCGGTGATTTTTAACAAAATGGGTATTGATACTGAAGCAGTGCTTCAGGCCGCAGGCACCAAGTGGAACTTTCTACCATTCCGCCCGGGCTTGGTTGGTGGGCACTGCATTGGTGTAGATCCTTACTACCTGACTCACAAAGCCGAAGCCATCGGCTACCACCCGCAGATTATTCTGGCCGGTCGCCGCTTGAATGACAGCATGGGTGCATACGTCGTTTCGCAACTGGTCAAATGCATGCTGAAAAAACGCATCCATGTAGACGGCGCTCGTGTGCTGATCATGGGTCTGACCTTCAAAGAAAACTGCCCAGACCTGCGTAACACCAAAATCATCGACATCGTCAGAGAACTCAGCGAATACAATATTCAAGTCGATGTGTACGACCCATGGGTATCCGCGAGCGAAGCAGAACACGAATACGGCATAACTCCTGTCGTCGAGCCTGCGATCAACGCTTACGATGGTGTTATTCTGGCAGTAGGCCACAAACAGTTTGTACAATTAGGCGCAGAAAACATCCGCAAATTCGGCAAAGCTGAACACGTACTCTACGACCTGAAATACCTGCTAACCGCAGAAGAGTCAGACCTGCGCTTATAAGCCGCGCTCCCCCGGGAAGGCCGAGTTCCACCTCGGCCAACGCATCTATCAGCAATACAGATGTGCCGGATGGAACTCGCTGCTCCTACCAGGCCACCTAACCGGGTAGGAGCGGCGGCCCCGCCGCGAAGGGGCTAACAAAATTCACACAGCACCACCAAAAGACCAAACAAATGACCCGCTACGAACAACTGCTCCAAGACCTACCCAAGCACCCCAAAACCTGGCTTATCACAGGCGTAGCCGGCTTCATCGGCTCCAACCTGCTGGAAACACTCCTAAAGCTGGATCAAAAGGTCGTCGGTCTGGATAACTTCGCCACCGGTCACCAACACAACCTTGACGAAGTGCAAACCGAAGTCACTCCAGATCAGTGGGCTCGCTTCAGCTTCATCAAAGGCGATATCCGCCATCTGGCCGACTGCCAGAAAGCCTGTAAAGGTGTTGACTACGTACTGCACCAGGCCGCTCTAGGCTCTGTACCACGCAGCCTGAACGACCCAATTACGACCAATGAAACAAACATCAGCGGCTTTCTTAACATGCTAGTCGCTGCCCGAGATGCCAAGGTGGCCAGCTTCACCTACGCTGCCAGCAGCTCCACCTACGGCGACCACCCAGGCCTGCCCAAGGTAGAAGACGTTATCGGCAAGCCGCTATCCCCCTATGCCGTCACCAAATACGTTAACGAACTCTATGCTGACGTATTCGCCAAAAGTTATGGGTTCAATACGATCGGCCTACGATATTTCAACGTCTTCGGCAAACGTCAGGATCCCGAAGGTGCTTATGCTGCGGTGATCCCTAAGTGGACAGCAGCGATGATCAAAGGCGAAGATGTATACATTAACGGTGATGGTGAAACTAGTCGGGATTTTTGTTTCATCGGTAACACTGTGCAAGCTAATTTACTTTCCGCGGTTGCCTTAGAGCCCGATGCGCGCAACCAAGTCTACAACGTTGCTGTAGGCGACCGTACCACGCTTAATGAGCTCTATCGCGCAATTTGCTTTAGCCTGAATAGCAACAACGTGAGAGTTAGCAGAACTCCCTTATATCGTGGTTTCCGCGCTGGCGATGTACGTCACTCACAAGCTAACATAGGCAAGGCGAAAAGGTTGCTAGGATATATGCCGCAGTTGGATCTTAAGTCGGGCATAGGTAAGGCCATGCCTTGGTATATTTCTCTATTTAAAGGCTCTGAGATATAAAAAAGCTAGATCTGTGGTAGGTTACAGACGCAGGGCTTTATAATTCTAAATTAAGTTTAGCGCTTAATAAGATGTGTTTATTTGGGTTCTGGACGGGCTGCGTAATGACACGGTCAGGCGGCGTGTCGCGCAAAGTAAAAATGTCCATATCTAGTATGGTCAAAGGGTAACTTTATCTTAAGGTTGAAGATGTCAGTATTCAGGAGGTTAAAAAAGAGCAGCTTTGCGTCAGGTGCTGGCACTTACGCTTTAAGTAGTATCGTTAATGCATCGATACCTTTCATGTTGCTACCGATATTGACTAGGTATTTAGAGCCTAGCGAATATGGAGAGGTTGCTGTTTTTCAAGTGTGGGTTTCATTGATCTCGGCGATTTGCGGTTTAAGTGTACATGGCGCGGCAAGTCGGAAATTTTATGATTATGATGACCCCGATAGCCAAATGGCTCCGTTTATCGGATCTTGCCTATTAATTTTGATTCTAAGTAGTTTAGTGCTTTTCTTTTTTGTTTTTTCTGTTGCTGATTGGTTTTCTGAGGTTATAGGGTTATCTAAAGTCTGGCTATTGGTTGGCCTGCCATTTGCGTTTTTTAGTTTCCTGATTCAATTACGGCTTGGTCAGTGGCAAGTTAGAAAGCAGCCATTAAAATACGGAGGTTTTCAAATATCTCGCAGTGTATTAGAGATGCTCCTGTCATTATTGCTAGTGGTTGGTTTAGGTTTAGGAGTGCTGGGGCGGCTGGGAGGGTTATCGGCCACCGTTTTTGTTTTTGGGGTTTTGGCTGTCTTTCTATTATATAGGGATGGGCTTCTATCATGGTCGTGGCGGCCAGATTTGATGAAGGAAGCGCTGTCTTTCGGTGTTCCCCTGATTCCTCATATGATAGGCGGTTTTTTGCTTCTGACAATTGACCGTGCTGTCATAGGCTATAAATTAGGTTTGGAATCCGCTGGTTTTTATATGGTTGCCGCGCAGTTAGCGATGGTTCTTGGTATTTTACTTGATAGTGTGAATAAAGCTTTTATTCCCTGGTTGTTCGAAAGGTTGAAAAGGGATTCTGACGCTGAGAAACGTGCTGTTGTGAAATTTACATATGCATATGGTGCTTTCTTGTTGTTCTGTGTTGTAGTGGCCCAAGTTATTGGAGATAAGGTTCTGGTTATTGTCGCCGGAGAGGCATACGAGCAATCAGGCCCGCTAGTAGTGTGGCTGGTTTTGGCTCAAGCTTTAAAGGGTATGTACTTTATGGTGACTAATTATATTTTTTATGCGAAAAGAACTTCAGTGATCGCAAAAATCACTATTCTTTCAGGGTTGGTTAATCTTGGTTTGTTATATTTTATGATTGACCAGTTTGGCATTGTTGGTGCTGCATGGGCTGCTTGTATCAGTATGTTTTTGCAGTTTGCTATGACATGGAAAGCTGCTCAAGCATTGCAGCCAATGCCTTGGAGGTTAAAATAGATATGAAAATGCTTCTGAAGTCTATGCTCAAAAGTGTCCGGAAAACTATTAGATATTTTCGGGTGAGGGCTGTTAAAGCACAATGCGGTAGTTATAAAGGAAAGGTTCAGGTTGGTGGCCCCACTAAGCTCAGTAAGAATACGTTCTTGGGGTATAACGTTAATTTTAACGGATTGGTTGTGAGTGGGGGTGGGAAGGTTACAATAGGTGATAATTTCCACTCTGGCCCAGATTGTATTTTTATAGTCCAGAATCATAATTTTGATTCTGGACAGACAATTCCTTATGATAGTACGTATGTATATAAAGATATTGTTATAAGGGATAATGTTTGGCTGGGCAGTAGAGTTATTGTTTTAGGCGGGGTTGAAATAGGCGAAGGGGCTATAGTGCAAGCTGGCAGTTGTGTCGTTTCTAATATTCCTCCATATGCTATTGCTGGAGGGCATCCTGCCAAGGTTTTTAGTAGTAGAAATATTGAGCATTACGAAAAATTAAAGTCTGAAGGGAAATTTCTTTGATGAGCCTAAAATCTAGCACTATACTCGTGACGGGCGGTACCGGTTCTTTTGGTAATACATTTGTTCCAATGACCCTGGCAAAATACAATCCCAAAAAAATTATTATTTTCTCGCGTGATGAGATGAAACAATGGGATATGGCAAAGAAATTCGCCAATGATCCGCGTCTGCGGTTCTTTATTGGCGACGTCCGGGATAAAGAGCGTCTGTATCGCGCATTGGATGGTGTTGATTATGTTGTCCATGCAGCAGCAACTAAAATTGTTCCAACTGCCGAGTACAACCCTTTCGAGTGCGTCAAGACTAACATCAATGGTGCCATGAACCTTATTGATGCCTGTATCGATAAAGGCGTGAAGGGTGTTGTTGCCCTGTCTACCGACAAGGCCAGCTCTCCGATTAACCTATACGGCGCTACCAAACTGGCCTCAGATAAATTGTTTGTGTCCGGCAATGCCTATGCTGGCGAGCATGTAACCCGTTTTTCGGTGGTGCGCTATGGCAATGTAATGGGTTCGCGTGGATCGGTTATACCCTTCTTTATGTCTATTAAGGATAAAGGCGTGCTGCCTGTCACCGATGAACGCATGACGCGATTCATGATCTCCCTTGAAGAGGGGGTTGATCTGGTCTGGCACGCTTTTGAAGATATGGTCGGTGGTGAAATCTACGTTAAGAAGATTCCCTCTATGAAAGTGACCGATCTGGCCCGTGTAGTGGCGCCTGAGGCCCGCCAGGAAATTATAGGCATTCGGCCCGGTGAAAAGCTGCATGAGCAGATGATCAGTGCGGAAGATTCTTACTATACCTATGAGTATCCCGAACATTTCAAAATTTTACCCGTCATCAACGGTTGGGGCGAAACTCCTGCCCGGATTAAGGACGGCAAGAAAGTTGAAGAAGGGTTTGTATACTCTAGCGATAACAACACCCAATGGATGAGTGACGCTGAGTTACAGGCGTGGATCGCCGCCAATAGTGAAAAGATTGGGAGTATCTGAACATGATTCCCTACGGCAGGCAGGAGATTACCGAGGCAGATATTGAGGCCGTGGTCTCGGTACTGAGGTCTGATTTTCTTACTCAGGGCCCGATGGTGCCCCGCTTCGAGCAGTCAGTTGCCAGCCATGTGGGGGCGCGCCATGCGTTGGCAGTTAACAGCGCTACATCCGCTTTGCATATTGCTTGCTTGGCACTAGGGTTGGGCCCGGGTGACTGGCTATGGACTACGCCAATCACCTTTGTAGCTTCGGCCAACTGTGGGTTGTACTGTGGCGCAAAAGTCGATTTTGTCGACATTGACCCCAACACCTACAACCTTTGCCCGGTCGCGCTTCAGGCTAAACTGGAAATTGCTGAGCAAAATGGGTGTTTGCCAAAGGTTGTTGTTGCCGTTCATTTATGTGGCCAGCCTTGTGACATGGCGGCCATCCAAGCGCTTGGCCAGCGCTATGGCTTCAAGATAATAGAAGACGCCTCTCACGGCATTGGTGGCAAGTACAAAGACCGGTTTATTGGCAGTGGTCTCTATAGCGATATCACCGTATTTAGCTTTCATCCCGTGAAAATCATAACCACTGCCGAAGGCGGCATGGCGCTGACCAATAATGATGACCTTGCAAGTCGCATGGCGTTGCTGCGCAGCCACGGCATTACGCGTGACCCAGGCCTGATGACTCATGCGGCTGATGGGCCCTGGTATTACCAGCAGGTAGATTTGGGCTTCAACTATCGCATGACCGAGTTACAGGCTGCACTGGGCATTAGCCAAATGGAGCGATTGGATCAGTTTGTTGTTCGTCGCCATGAGTTGGCGAGTAGATACAACCAGCTGTTAAGTGATCTGCCGCTTGTTACGCCTTGGCAGCATTCAGATAGCTATTCGGGTTTGCATCTCTATGTGATTCGTTTACGCCTGGATCAGATGCAAAGTTCGCATCTTCAGGTGTTTGAGTCGCTGCGGGAGCAGGGCATCGGCGTCAATCTGCATTACATTCCAGTACATACTCAGCCGTATTATCAACAAATGGGTTTCCAAAAAGGTGACTTTCCTCAGGCGGAGCGGTATTACGCCGAAGCCATTAGCTTGCCAATGTTCCAAACCATGAGTGATGTGCAGCAGGATAAGGTGGTGGAAGCTGTCCGCAAGGCAGTAGGCGGATGAGGATTGCTGTCATCCCAGCGCGGGGCGGAAGTAAGCGTATTCCGCGCAAAAATATTAGGGAGTTTTGTGGAAAGCCAATGATTGCTTGGTCGATTGAGGCTGCGTTAAAGAGCGCTTGCTTTGATCACGTGATCGTTTCTACTGATGATGCCGAGATCGCAGAAGTGGCCAGAAGGCACGGGGCTGCAGTGCCTTTCAAACGGCCAGCTGAGTTGTCAGACGATCATACGGGGACAATCCCGGTAATACGTCACGCTATCGAGTGGGTTAATGATAATAACGACGAGTCGGCACAGCAGGTGTGTTGCCTTTATGCCACAGCTCCTTTTGTTCGCGCTGAGGATCTCCGCCAGGGTTTGTCGGTGCTGGTAGATACGGGCAGTGATTATGCTTTTTCGGTTACTAGTTATGCCTTCCCCATTCAGAGAGCTCTTCGTCTGACACCTCAGGGGCGCGTGGGTATGTTTAACCCGCAGTATTTCGATACCCGCTCTCAAGACCTGGACGACGCCTACCATGACGCCGGCCAGTTTTACTGGGGGAATGCAGAAGCATGGCTCCAAGCTAAAGTGATTTTTGCGGAAGGCTCTACACCTGTGCTGCTGCCAAGGCATCGCGTGCAAGACATCGATACGGCTGAGGACTGGGAGCGAGCCGAATGGATGTTCCGAGCCCTGCAGGCCCAGTCTGAATAATGAATAATCGAGTGGTAGTCTTTCGTGTGGATGCCTCGTTGGAAATGGGCACAGGTCATCTCATGCGCTGTCTGACCCTGGCCAATGCATTGCAGGCCCAAGGGCGTGAATGTCATTTTATCTGCCGGGAGCACCCTGGGAACCTGATCGATTACCTGCGCCAGCAAGGTCACAAGGTTTACCCTTTGACATATGTGCGGGGGGGGCAACCCGATGATAGTCCAGCCCACGCTCCGTGGCTTGGTGGCACCCAGGCGCAAGATGCAGCATTCTGCACAAATATCCTGGCTGACCTGCAGCCTGAGTGGTTAGTGGTAGACCACTATGCATTGGATACGCGCTGGGAACAGCAGCTTAAACCCTACTATCACAGACTGTTGGTCATCGACGACCTGGCTGACCGGCCGCATCAGTGCGATGTTTTATTGGATCAGACGCTGGGTCGGGATCCGCAGGATTATCAACCCTGGGTGCCAGCCGATTGCACTGTACTCTGTGGTGCGCATTATGCGCTGCTGCGCCCTGAATTTGCTGCCCTGCGGCCCTACAGTCTGCAACGACGGGAGCTGGCCCCACTGAGGCATATCCTGGTCAGCATGGGCGGGGTAGATAAGGAAAATGCCACCGGCCAGATACTGGCCGCTCTGGCCACCGCCGAACTCCCCGCAGGCTCCCTGATTACTGCGGTCATGGGCGCCACCTCGCCCTGGCTTGAGGTGATTCAACAGCAGGCGGCGAGGTTATCCGTACCGACCTTAGTCAGGTCTGGCGTCAGTGATATGGCGCAGTTGATGGCCGACAGTGATCTGGCTATCGGAGCAGCAGGGGCGACTTCGTGGGAGCGCTGCTGCCTGGGATTGCCGTCGATCATGGTGGTGCTGGCGGTCAATCAGCAGCAGGTGGCCGAGGGATTGCAGGCCGTGCATGCTGTTAAGGTACTGGCGGGTCCGCAAGACATTCCAGAGGAGTTGCCGACATTGGCGGGCGAGCTGTTGTTTCAACCCCATAGGGTTCACCATATGAGTAAAGCAGCTGCCGGTGTGACAGACGGCATGGGTACAGCGCGGCTTCTGGGATATCTGGAGTAGCATATGGAATACGTCACCCATGGACTGATTCGTCGCATGACGGGCAATGATCTTGAACAGGTATTATCCTGGCGCAATCATCCCGATGTTCGGCGCTTCATGTATACGCAACACGAAATTACCCTGGCCGAACACATCCGCTGGTTCGACCGGGCGTCCGTGGATACCGCCCGGCATCTGCTTATCTTCGAAATCGATGGCGAAGCGCAGGGTTTCATAAATCTGCATGAAATCGCGCCGGGCGGAATTGCTGACTGGGGATTTTATGCGGCGCCCAATGCGCACAAAGGCACAGGGCGGCAACTAGGCAACAAACTGTTGCAGTATGCTTTTGGCGAACTTGGTTTCCACAAAATATGCGGACAGGCGCTGGCATTTAACGAACGCTCCATCCAATTTCATCTTCGCCTGGGCTTTGAGCAAGAGGGGATCCTGCGCGATCAGCATTTTGATGGCCAGCAATACCACTCGGTGGTGTGTTTTGGCTTACTCGCGACCGACTGGCAAACGACTACAGAGAGATAACCATATGTCCACTATTCCGTACATCACTATTGCAGGGCGACGTATCGCCAGCGACACGCCGCCCTATATTATCGCTGAACTGTCTGCCAACCATAACGGTCGACTGGATACCGCACTGAAAATTATTGAAGAAGCCAAAAAGGCCGGTGCGGACGCAATTAAGTTGCAGACCTACACAGCCGACACCATTACCTTAGACTGCGACTCGGAAGAGTTTCAGATACATGGCGGGTTGTGGGACGGGAAGACGCTGTACCAACTTTATCAAGAAGCTCACATGCCCTGGGCGTGGCACAAACCCTTGTTCGAGCGAGCCCGCGAACTGAGCATCACCATATTTAGCTCTCCGTTCGATAATACTGCAGTGGATTTGCTCGAAGACTTAAATGCACCGGCGTATAAAATTGCCTCCTTCGAAGCCGTCGACCTGCCGCTGATCAAGTACGTGGCCAGTACTGGTAAGCCTATGATTATTTCCACCGGTATGGCCGATGACACAGAGATCAGCGAAGCCATCGAGGCCGCCCGAGAAGGGGGCTGTAAGGAACTGGCTGTCCTGCATTGTGTCAGTGGTTATCCCGCGCCCGCGGCTGACTATAACTTGCGTACCATTCCAGACATGATGGAGCGGTATAGCCTGGTTACCGGACTGTCCGATCACACATTGGATAACACTACAGCCATTGCCAGCGTGGTACTCGGCGCCTCGATCATTGAAAAACATTTTACCTTGGATCGCAGTGGTGGTGGTCCTGACGATAGTTTTTCGCTTGAGCCAACTGAGCTTGCAGCCTTATGCAGGGATAGCAAAACGGCTTGGTCTGCACTGGGCGAAGTTAACTACGGGCGTAAGTCCAGTGAGCAGGGTAATGCGCAATTCCGAAGGTCATTGTACTTTGTAAAAGATTTAAGGGCAGGGGACGTCATCACAGCTGATGCCGTACGTAGTGTACGGCCCGGGTATGGAGCTCAACCTAAGGAGAAAGGCCTGCTCATCGGAAAGCGAGTATTATTCGATGTAAAGGCGAACACGCCTGTAAAAATGGAGAGTGTTGATAGATGAAGTGGTGCGCCGATCTGGAAGATATATTACGAAAAGATCCCGAGATTTCTTTGGCTTATTTATACGGCACCCAGGTTGATAAATTGCCTCATCTAATCAATAAAAAACCAAAACTATTTAGTACTGCTTACCGGTTGTTGATGTTCATCGGTCGACAGTTGCGGAGCTTGTCCCTAAATCGAACGCCGTGTAGACCTGATGCTAAAATAACGGTTCTTGCTTTTGCTGGAACAGAGAATCAAATGGCGTCGTTAGTGTCGACAATCGATGCTGTGGAAAATAAAGGGAATCATGTTTTGGTGCTATGCTCTAAAAGCGTTAAAAAGAGCGACATGGCAAGAGACGAATATGTGGAATATCGATTCAGTATTCTAGATGTTTTAAAGTCCTGGATTTTGTTGTTGCGCCGCGTTACCAAGTTGCATAGTGAACTAAAGCACGTCCACGTGTTCACTAAGAAAAAATATTTTGACCAATTTCTTAATTCCTATACATTTTTAGTGTATTTTTATGGGCTGTTAGAAAAGATTAAGCCTGAATATGTTATGATTGCAAATGACCATAATGTATCAACCCGATGCTTGCTTGTCGTGGCTAATTTTCTAAGAATAAAAACTATATATATTCAACACGCTTCTGTTAGCAGTGTGTTCCCACCGCTCAGAATGAGTTATGCATTCTTAGATGGTCAGGCTGCGCTGGATATATATAAAGAATGTGAGCTGAATGATTATGGTAGAGGTGAGGAAGAGCCGCTGCCCGAAATATTCTTAACGGGTCAGAAAAAAGAGACGAAGTGTGTGGTGGGTAGTGATAATTGTGTAGGCGTCGCTATTAATGCACTTGATAATCCTGAGCGAGTAATTGATTTGGTAGCTAATATAGTGGAGGCAGGAAAGTATGTGTATTTTCGATGGCATCCTGCCCAGCAAGTTAGCGAAGTCGATTTTTATAAAGAAGCTTTTGGTAAGAATGCGAAAGTAGTTATCAGTGATCCAGCTTTGTGCTCAACGTCGGAGTATATTTCTCATATAAGCTCTCTGGTGGCTGGGAATAGTAGCATCCATCTTGAGGCAGCGTTGGCTGGGGTAAGCGTAATATATTACGAATCCTCTAATGAGGACCTTTTTGATTATTATGGATATGTTAAAAATGGTGTTTCAAAGCATGCTAAATCAATTGCTGAGCTGTTAGCAATCTTGGATTGTAAGGATTCAGATGTTTTGCCTGATAAATGTAGGCTGAAATATTATAGTGAGACATACGGCACGGCTTGGCAGGGACAAGAAGGGCGGTTAGTAGCTGAATGCCTAATTGAATTATCAGCAGGAAAGGCACCTAGTGAAATATTTGGCTGGACTTCTTATTAGGACGTTCAACTGGAGTTCGATAGTGGGTTATAGAGGATCTAGATATGCATATTACATTCATTACACCGACCTATAATCGGGCTCATACGTTGGAGAGGGTTTATAGTTCCCTGTCAAGTCAGAGTTGCAAAGATTTTGACTGGCTGATCATTGATGACGGTTCGACCGATAGAACTAGTGATGTCGTTGAGACGTTTCAGCGAGAAGCTGATTTTGAAATTACATATGTAAAAAAACACAACGAAGGAAAAAGCCGCTCGCTGAATTTGGGGTATTCTTTATGTAAGGGTGATCTAACTGTAGTTTTTGACAGCGATGATTGGTGCTCGGAAAAAACTGTTGAGTTGTTTTATGGTTTTGTTAAAAAGATTCCCAGTGATGAGCTAAACCGCTATTCAGGGGTTTCTGTTCTGAAGGCATACAAAAGCGGAGCTGTGGTGGGAGATGAATATCCCGAGCAGATGGATAGCTATGTTGAGCGAAGCAACCTAAAAGTTAAAGGTGATAAGTGGGATTTGATCAGAAAGGATGTTGCACAAGAGTACCCATTCCCCGTTTTTGGTGATGAGAGGTATATAGCTCCTTCGTCAATGTTGTTAATGATCGGTCGTAAGTATAAAACTAAGTTCATTAATGAGGTGCTAGGCGTTATTGAGTATATGGATGACGGAATTTCAAGAAATAACATCAAACATCGTGCCGGTAGCCCTCTAGGTTGTTGTTATACATATGATTTGATATTCGATGTTTCTGACAACTTCACTGCCAAGCTCAGGGCTCGCACTAATTTTTTCCGATTTTATTTCCGGCAACGATTTTTCACACGTTATAAGGTAATTGATTTGCTTGCCTGTCCTCTCGGTTTTGTAATGTACATCGTTGATAATGTTAAGCTGCTAAGAATAGGTGGGTATAATTGGCTGGGCAAAGTATAAAGGGGGGGGTAATGTGTTTTTTGGTTGTCTTTTTCTGTTGATTTATGCTGTGACCGTTTTGCATTCAATTTAATGGTTCGTGGTGGGGAGTGTGGTTTTAAGTGATGTCCCAGCTTAAAGTATTATAGAAAATATACTTCTTAAAAAAATTTGCTATATTGCTCATCGAGTAAAGGTTGTTCTCAGCTCAAGCGGCTCATTCGTCTTTTACATGATAGGCTTGTATCATAAGGTTTGGTAGTTTTTTCAAAACTGCTTGGCTCTATAGGATGTAGCGATATGGTTAGTGAGATTAATTTGATGCTGGTGATTGGTTTGGCGATTTTGCAATCATCCGTATTAAAGCAGTGATCCAGTATTATCAAAGTGTCGTTGTTTTTTGAGTATGTCTAGAGGGTAAGATAGTTGGTTGTCTTCAGTAGTCAAAGCGTTAGTGCGCATTTAGTTGGGCATCGCTAGTGGGGTTAGCTGCCTCCGCCCACTCCCTTTTTCTAAATATTATCCGGTCTTCAAAATCATGTATGTTTTCTGGGGAATTTTTGTTGTTACGATAGTGTATCTTGTTGTTCGGTCTAGAATGATTGATTTCTTTTCGCTGGCTACAGTTTGCTTCTATTTGTATCATATGCCGTACTTATTTGGTTCATTCGAATATGAACTGCTTTATTTGAATCACACTAGTATTGGTGGTTTAGCCTATTTTTACGTATCGATGATAGCTAGTGTTCTATTTTTAGCAATGGTTTTTTTTGATTTTAATATTAGGGGGAAAGTAAGAGTAGCTAAGCCATTGGCCCCGGTGGACTTGGTTCAGATCAGATGTGTGCTTGGCATCGCGATTGTTCTTTTCTTGTATGCACTTTACACGGAAGGTGTTTCTTCGCTAGTTAATTCGAAGCGAGGGGGGGGCGTAATGGGCCCGCTTTTTGGAATGAGTACTTGGGCGTTTTTGATAGGTCTAAGTCTTGGGTTGGTGAATAGGCATAGGTTGACAATTTGTATTTGTCTGTTTTGTTTGCTTCTATCAATGTTGATGACGGGGTCTCGGTCGTATTTTGTAGTTGCACTTGTTATGTGCGTCTTATTTTTTTCCGCGAAAAATGGTGAAGTGGTTGTCGTAAAAAATCTTAGGATAGTTTTTTTGGGAGGCTTAGTGTTAGGGGTGACGCTCTTATATAAGCCCTTATATCGTTCGATACAGGATTTAGACTATTCGGCTGTGGTGGCGTTGCTATCTGATAGCGAAACCTATAAAGGGGCGTTTTCTTTTGGCGAGTCGTATGTTGTAGCCTCCCACTTCCAACAAGCAATAGACTCAGATCTATCGCTTGGAGGAGCTTTTATTATCCATAGGTTGCTGAGTATATTTCCTGTTATCCCGAGCTTGTTTGAATCGTTGACCGCGTCCGACTATCCGAGATATTCAAGCATAATATTGAGTGATTATTATAACTCCTCTTTTGGCTTGGCAAGCAATATCTGGGCAGAAGGTTATGCGTTAGGAGGAGGTCTCGCCCTATGTTTTATCTTGGTTGCTTGGATTTTTGTTATATATAAGTCAAGCGTTTGCTGGGTGTTGGGATATAGATCTGGTGTGTTTCCTTATTTAATTCCGTTTATTGTGTATTTGTCTTTTTATATGCATAGACTGGACATTACATTCGTTTTGGGTGCGTTTAAGGTTTGTGTTTTTTTCTACATATTTTCTTATCTTGTTAGGCTTGCGATTCCTAGAAAGCGCTTAGGGAAGTAAAGGTGTTTGATCTTCACTATAAGGGTTCTTGAGTCTTAGCTTTTCGATGTTATGGTTATGCCGGTTTGGGCTGGTGAGCTTGGGTTATAATATGGTGCGAATTTTTACGATTGCTGGTTATGCGGACTCTCTGATTGGCTTTCGAGGGATGTTATTGGATGGTCTAGTCAATAACGGTATGGATGTATATGTGGCGGCCTTTGATCTTACCCGCTCTCTCATGTGCCAGAAACTCGAGGCTAGAAGGGTAAATGTGCGGGATATTTATTTGTGAGAAACGGGGCAGAGTAAGATAAAATATTGTATTTGGGGGTATAGAGATTGTCCGGTCTCTTCGTTTGGCCTAGCTGATGTCGTTGGCTTGCATGAAAGTTTATTTCCTAGGCTTCATTCAAAGAACTTTTCATTTATTACGGTGGCACAGTAAAGTTAATGAAATCCTTTCTAATCGTCGCAAGCTATTCTGATTCTGTTATAAAATTCCGTGGCGCCTTGATTGATGCTCTCTTATCCCAAGGAATGGTGGTGCACGTTGCAGCACCAAATCTATCTTCGGATTCTACTATTGGTCAAACGCTTCTGGAAAAAGGCGTAATACTGCATGAAATTTTCCTCTCTCGTACTGGCATGAATCCCGCTGCTGATCTCAGGACCTTTATCTCCCTTTTTCGGTTAGTGCGTAGGGTTAAACCTACACGGGTTTTAGCTTACACAATAAAACCAGTTATTTATGGATTACTAGCTGCGAGATTGGGAGGCGTTTCGCAGCGTAATGCTCTTATCACCGGTTTAGGTTATGCTTTTCAAGGTGACGAAAAGCGTAGCCGCAGTAAGGTTCGCATGCTTGTTCAGAAACTCTATGGTTTCGCTTTGCGAGGCGCAGATAGAGTCTTCTTCCAGAACCCGGATGATGAAGCGCTGTTTCGCTCATTAGGGATTTTAAAAGTGGGTACCTCTTCATGTGTGGTTAATGGTTCCGGCATTGCTGTTGATCAATTCACTATTGCACCACTGCCATCTCAGCCGCGATTTTTATTGATCGCCCGGCTCCTTGGCGACAAAGGCGTGCGGGAGTACGCAGAGGCGGCAAGGCAGATCAAGGCGCGTCACCCCGAGGCCGTATTTCAGCTTGTCGGTTGGATAGATGAGAACCCCGATTCAATTAGCCAAGTAGAGCTTGACGGCTGGGCGGAGTCTGGGGCAATTGATTATCTAGGAAAGCTCGATGATGTTCGTCCAGCTATCGAAGGCTGTAGCGTTTATGCGTTGCCTTCGTATCGCGAAGGTACACCTCGCACCGTCCTCGAAGCAATGGCTATGGGCCGCCCTATTATCACGACCGATGCGCCTGGCTGTAGGGAGACGGTAGTCCATGGGGACAATGGTTTTTTGGTGCCGGTGAAATCCGTTGAAGCGCTTGTTGCTGCTATGGAAAGATTCATCCTTGAACCAGAGCTCGCCGCTCAAATGGGCCAACGATCCCGTGAGATAGCAGTTGAAAAATACGAGGTACATAAAGTGAATGCGGTAATGCTAAAGGAAATGGGTATTGCATGATTAAAAGGCTTTTTGATTTTACTCTTTCTGCTTTTGGCTTGCTGATCCTTTCTCCAGTGATGGCTGGGGTAGCTTGGAAAATTAGTCAAAAAATGGGCTCTCCCGTTTTGTTTAAGCAGGTCCGCCCAGGCCGGGATGGCAAGCCGTTTGAAATGGTGAAGTTTCGTACCATGAAAGATGCGATTGACGCGCAAGGCAATCCGTTGCCCGATTCCGAAAGGCTCACTCCTTTTGGCCAGTTCTTGCGTTCCTCCAGCCTGGATGAGTTGCCAGAACTGTGGAACGTGCTTAGGGGCGATATGAGCCTGGTAGGGCCACGCCCGTTATTGATGGAATACCTACCGCTGTATTCGCCGGAGCAGTACCGCCGTCATGACGTAAGACCCGGTGTAACGGGTTGGGCTCAGATCAATGGCCGCAACACCCTCAGTTGGGAAGACAAGTTTGACTTGGATGTGTGGTATGTAGAGAACCGTTCGCTGTGGCTAGATATCAAGATTCTGTTTCTGACTGTTAAGAAAGTAGTTGTGCGCGATGGCATCAGTGCCGACGGTGAAGCGACCATGAGCAAGTTCACTGGTAATGGCCAATGAGACGGCTGGCCATTGTGGGCGCTAGCGGGCACGGCAAGGTTGTGGCCGATTGCGCTGAAGTGTGCGGCTGGGATGAGGTGGTCTTTTTTGATGATGCTTGGCCAGCGCGCGCTGCCCTGGCGCACTGGTCTGTCGAGGGTAATGCCGAGGTGTTGCTGTCGCGGTTAGATGAGTTTCAGGGCGTGGTGGTGGCCATTGGTAACAACGCCATACGGCGTGACAAATGCATGTTGCTGGTACAGGCCGGTGCGTCTCTGGTAAACATTGTTCATCCTTCTGCAACTATCAGCCGATACGCTCAAATGGGCAATGGCACTGTGGTGTTTGCGGGCGCGGTAGTGAATATGGATGCGCAATTGGGCATGGGTTGTATCGTCAATACCGGTGCCTGTATTGACCACGACTGCTTGCTGGGCGATTTTGTTCACGTTAGCCCCAATGCGGCGCTCGCAGGTGGTGTAACAGTGGGCGACTTGAGCTGGATTGGCATGGGCGCTGTGGCCAGGCCGTTGGTTCACATAGGCCGCGAAGCGCTAATTGGCGCCGGCGCCGCCGTAGTCAGTGATGTACCGGAAAACGCCACGGTCGTTGGCGTACCCGCAAAACCTATTTAATAGCCTGATTAGTACCTGCCTATTTTATTGCATGGATTAATTTCCCGGTCAGCGGGGCTGCGGCTTTGCTGACACCGGTTTACAAGGATTCTTTATGCTTAACACCCCCTTCGCTCCTTGGCCCTCTTTTACGCATGAAGAGGCGTCTGCTGTAAGCGATGTTTTACTTTCAAACAAGGTTAACTATTGGACCGGGCAGCATGGCCGGGAGTTTGAGAAGGAGTTTGCCGCCTGGGCTGATGCCAACTACGCCATTGCATTAACTAACGGCACCGTGGCGCTGGATCTGGCGTTGAAGGCGCTGGATGTGGGCCCGGGCGATGAAGTCATCGTGACCTCGCGGACCTTTCTGGCCTCTGCCTCCAGCATTGTGACGGCAGGTGCGGTACCGATTTTTGCTGACGTGGATGCAGAATCGCAGAACATCACTGCGGACACGGTGCGCAAGGTGCTGACTGAGCGCACCAAGGCCATTATTTGTGTGCACCTGGCTGGCTGGCCCTGCGATATGGACCCGATCATGGCCTTGGCCGAGGAGCAAGGGCTCTATGTGATCGAGGATTGCGCCCAGGCGCATGGGGCGCGGTACAAGGGGCGCTCGGTAGGCTCTATTGGGCATGTGAGCGCCTGGTCTTTCTGCCAGGACAAGATCATGACCACGGGCGGCGAAGGCGGCATGGTCACCACTAATGACCGTGAGCTGTGGTCGCGTATGTGGTCTTACAAGGACCATGGCAAAAGCTGGGAAGCGATTTATGAGCGTCAGCACCCACCGGGTTTCCGTTGGTTGCACGACAGCTTTGGCACCAACTGGCGGATGACCGAGCTGCAAGCGGTGATCGGCCGTATTCAGCTCAAACGCATGGCCGATTGGACGGCAGCGCGCACGGCCAATGCTGAGCGTATTTGGCACACTTGTGAAGATTTTGATGTGCTGCGCGTACCGCAGTTTAACGGCGCCGGCACTGATACCCCTGGGCGCGCCAGCGGTAACCAGCTGACTCACGCCCATTACAAGTGCTATGTGCAGGTACGGCCTGAGCAGTTGGCAGAGGGTTGGAGCCGTGATCGCATTGTTGAAGAGATTGTTGCGCGGGGCGTGCCCTGTTTTCAGGGGTCTTGTTCTGAGGTGTACCTGGAAAAAGCCTTCGACAATACCGGCTGGCGGCCAGCTGAGCGCTTGCCAGTGGCGCGCGAGCTGGGTGAGACCAGTTTGATGTTTTTAGTGCACCCGACGTTGACGACAGCAGAGCTGAGTAAGACCTGCGACGTGATTGCTGAGGTAGTGGGGCAGGCGGGTGCCCGCTAGCGGCTAGGCTATGCTGTAATGAGCTTTCTGACTATAGCGTTGGTGAACTCTAGCGGGACTCTGCGCTCTTAAAGCCAGGAAGCTGTGTTTGATTGTTTATTAGGAGTCACTGTGAAGGTTACCAAAGCTGTTTTACCTGTTGCCGGTCTCGGCACGCGTTTTTTACCCGCCAGCAAGGCCATCCCCAAAGAAATGGTGACTGTGGTTGATAAGCCGGTTATCCAGTACGTGGTGGAAGAGGCCATGGCTGCGGGTATCAACGAAATTGTGTTGGTGACCCATTCCAGCAAAAGAGCCATTGAAGATCATTTTGATGTGAACTATGAGCTGGAAGCGGAGCTGGAGCGGCGCGGCAAAAAAGAGCTGCTGGAAATATTGCGTGATACCGCGCCGCCAGGGCTGAAGGTAACCGCCGTGCGCCAGGGCAAGGCATTGGGGTTGGGCCATGCGGTGTGTTGTGCGCGGCCGATTGTGGGTGACGCACCCTTTGCCGTGATGTTGCCTGATGTGCTGGTGGAGCAGTCTGGCGCGGTATCGGATTTGCGCCTGATGACCGAACGCTTTGCGCTGGCAGGGCAAGCGCAGATTATGGTTGAGCCGGTGCCTTATGAGCGGGTCAGCCAGTACGGCGTGGTGGACTTGAACGGCTCAGACTTGCACCAGGGCAAGCATGCGCTGATGAGCCAGGTGGTGGAAAAGCCCGCGCGGGCTGATGCGCCGTCTAATCTGGCGATTGTTGGTCGTTATGTGTTGCCGGCGAGTATCTTTGAGTTGTTGGCCAACACTAAACCGGGTGCCGGTGGTGAGATACAGTTGACTGATGCCATTGCTACCCTGATGCAGCAGACCGGCGTAGAGGCTTACCATATTCGTGGCCGCTCCTATGATTGCGGCAACAAGCTTGGTTACCTTGAGGCCACGCTGGCGTATGGCCTGGCGCATCCGCAGCTGGGTAATGATTTTCAAGTGATGTTGGCGCGCTACCAGCGCTGAGGAGCCTGAAGATGCACATGGACGTATACGGCGATACGCTTTGCGCGCTGGTGAGTGCCGCTGCACTGGCGTCGTCGGGCAATCAGGTGTTTTTGCACCTGCCGGACGGCCCTGCGGCCGAGAAGCTGGTCAAGGGCGAGTGTCCGTATCGTGAGCCAGGGTTGGCTGATTTGATGGCAGAACAAAGCCAGGCCGGCCGTTTGGTGCTGGCGGGCATGGAGACGCGGCCGGGACAGCAAAGCCGGGTGATCTGGCTGGCATTGAGCCCGGATGCGGTTCACCTGGCGCAGGACATATTGCGATCATTGCCGAGCAACCGCGCGCAGGCCTGGCTGGTGGTTAATCAGTCGACCTTTCCGGTCGGTACCAGTGAGGCGTTGCAGCAGGTTTTGGAAGAGCATGAAGCGCACGCCGAGTCCGGCAGTGCGGTGGTCAGCCTGCCGGATCTGCTGACGGAGGGTAATGCGCTGGCGGGCTTTATGCGCGCCGACAGCTGGCTATTGGGCGCCAACGTGGCCTGGGCCGAGAAGTTGGTGTTTGAGCTTTTAAGACCGTTCAACCGCCGCCGCGACACGGTGATGGTGATGCGCCCGCGTGAGGCCGAGTTTACCAAGCTGGCGATTACCGGCATGTTGGCTACGCGCTTGAGTTATATGAATGACATGGCCAACCTGGCCGATAGCCTGGATGTGGATATTGAACGCATTCGCCAGGGCATGGGCGCCGACAAGCGCATTGGCGAATCCTACTTGTACCCCGGCTGCGGTTTTGGTGGGCTGAGCTTTTCCCGCGACGTGATGAGCTTGGCCTCTACCCTGCAGGTAAGTGGTATGCAGGCGCAGTTGCTGGATGAGGTGCTGCGCATCAACGAGCGGCAGAAAGAGGTGCTGTTTCGGAAGTTGTGGCGGCATTACGGTACCGAGTTGCGCGGCCGCAAGGTGGCGATTTGGGGCGCGGCCTTTAAACCTGAATCCGCCCGGATTGATAACTCCCCGGCATTGAAGCTGATTGAGGCGCTATGGGCGCAGGGCGTGGAAGTGCATGTGCATGATCCGCGGGCCCTGCGCGCGCTGGCAGATTGGGCCGGGGAGCGCGAAGACCTGGTGCTGCACACCGACCCCTACGCTGCCGCCGAGGGCGCTGATGCGCTGATGCTGGTGACCGAGTGGAAAGCCTACTGGAGCCCGGACCTGCTGCGCTTGAAGATGTGCATGGCTTACCCGTTGTTGCTTGATGGGCGCAACGTGTGGGACCCGGAGTTTATCAAGCAGAACGGTTTTGACTACTTTGGCATAGGGCGGCGCTGATGCACACTTCCAAGCTACAGAGTGAAGCCTGGCAGGCGCTGCTGAGCCATGGCGAGAGTTTACGCGGCAAGCACCTGGCTGAGCTGTTCGCCCATGATGCGCAGCGTTTTCAGCGCTTGCACCGGCTGTTCGGGCCGATTCTGTTTGATTTCTCCAAGCAAAGTATTGAAGAGCCGACCTTGGGTTATTTGCTGGATCTTGCCCGTGAGCAGGGGCTGGCCAAGTGCATGGACGCGCTGTTTGCCGGTGAGCGGATCAATTCCAGCGAGAACCGTGCTGCCATGCACTGGGCGCTGCGTTTGCCGCCCGAGCGTGTTTGCGAGGTGGATGGCGAGGATATTACCGGCCTGGTTCACGCCCAATTACTGCGCATGGATAAGATCGTCACTAAGATTCGCGCTGGCCAATGGCGTGGCGCGACCGGTGAGGTGATTACCGATGTGGTCAATATTGGCGTGGGTGGCTCTGACCTGGGGCCGTTAATGGTCACCCAGGCGTTAACAGATTCACGCTTGCCCGCTGCGGCCGAGCTGAATGTGCACTTTGCCTCGACCATGGACGGCAGCCAGCTGTCGCAATTGCTCGGCGGCCTGAGCCCGCACTCGACGCTGTTTATCATTTCTTCCAAGTCGTTCTCTACCATCGATACCTTGACCAATGCCGCGACGGCCAGGCACTGGCTTGAGCGTGAGTTGGGTGAGCGCGTGGGGTTGCTCAATTGCCATTTTCTTGGGGTGTCTTCCGCTGCTGGGAAGATGACGGAATGGGGCATACCCGAGTACAACCAGATGCGCCTGTGGGATTGGGTGGGCGGGCGCTATTCGCTGTGGTCGGCGATTGGCTTGCCGGTGGCGTTGAGCATTGGCATGCATGGCTTCAGGGAATTGCTGCGCGGCGCGCATGATATGGACGAGCATTTCCGCGAGACGCCCTGGGAGCAGAACCTGCCGGTGCTGCTGGGGATGATCGGCATTTGGAATACCAATATTCTGGGCATCAATGCGCATGCGATTCTGCCCTATGACGGGCGCCTGAAAGAGCTGCCGAATTATTTTGAGCAGTTGGAGATGGAGTCTAACGGCAAGAGCGTCAACCGCTCGGGCGAGCCGGTGGATTACGCTACCTGCCCGATTGTATGGGGTAACGTGGGCCCGAATGCCCAGCACGCGTTCTATCAGTTGCTGCACCAGGGCACTGAAGCGGTGACCTGTGACTTTATCGTGCCGGCCAGACGCTACCTGGAAGCCCAACACGACGAAGCCGCCCCGGAACTGGTCGCCCAACACGAACTGGCCCTGGCCAACTGCCTGGCCCAGTCCCGCCTGCTGGCCTTGGGTGACGCCGCCGTAGAAGGCGCCGAAGCCCTACCGCCAAACAAACGCTACCGCGGCAACCAGCCCAGCTCTACGCTGCTCCTGAACGAGCTGACGCCCTATAGCCTGGGCGCGCTGATTGCGTTGTATGAACACAAGGTGTTTGTGCAGTCAGTGATTTGGGATATCAACCCGTTTGATCAGTGGGGGGTTGAGATGGGCAAGAAGATTGCGGTGGATACGTTGGAGCAGATTCGCGGGCAGGGGGCTGATTTGGCGAGTACGGATGGGTCTACTGCGGGGTTGTTGGAGCGGATATTGCGGGGGTGATGATGCTCGTCATTCCCGCCCCCCACCGTCATTCCTGCCCCAGATTTTCGTCATTCCTGCCCCACATCTTAGTCATTCCCGCCCCAGATCACCGTCATTCCTGCCCCCTCTATCGTCATTCCCGCGCAGGCGGGAATCCATTTTGACCTTGTGGGTAGGCACCCAAGCCCGTGAACAAAAGGCACAGACCCGCTTTTATAAAAGCACAATGGATCCCCGCGTTCGCGAGGATGACGGGTGTGTGCGGATCGCCGTGTTCGTTAGGATGGCGGGGTGGGGTATTCCCGCGCACCCCTCTACCGTCATTCCCGCGCAGGCGGGAATCCATTTTGACCTTGTGGGTAGGCACCCAAGCCCGTGAACAAAAGGCACAGACCTGCTTGGATTGGCGTTTTTCTTATAAAAGCGCTATTTGTTAACAAATTCGCGCAACTGTTAGGCTTTTCAGATTCCGAGAGCTAGCATTTTCACGTAATGTGCTAGTTTGAGTAACGCTTTCGGGCTCAGGATAGAGGTTTAGCTGATGCAAGTGGGTTTTAAGGTGCTGGCGGACCGGTATGGCATAGCGCTGGGGCAACCCCTGCGTGTGGAGTCGATCATCGGAACGGTGAGGGTGAGCCGCGACAGTGGCGGGTACATCCAGAACCGATATCCGCCCAGTTACCGGCCTGCAGACGACTTCGCGGGACATTTCGAATTTGGGCTCAAGTATGAGGAGATTCACTTTGAATTCTTCGCGCGCTTGTTTGCGGCTACGGGACCAGGTCCTATTGAGGCGTGGTGCCGCCAAGCGCCCTTCGGCCAGTACGCTCGTCGGACGGGCTTTTTGTATGAATGGCTGACGGGAGAGCGCCTGGATGTGCCAGACGTTGGCAACGGGGGCTACTGCGATGCTATCCCGCCACAGACATATCTTGTTCGAACTCATCCCCAGCGCGCGCGACGCTGGCGAGTGAACGACAATCTGCCAGGTACGCCTGACTTTTGCCCGTTGATCCGCCGCACTCCAGAGGTTCAGGAAGCCCTGCGGTTCGATCTGGCTGGTGCCTTGAGCGAGTTGGATCGGATATTTGGTGCTGACATCCTGATGCGTACGGCCAGTTGGTTGATGTTCAAGGAGTCGCGGGCGAGCTTTCTTATTGAGAAGGAGGCCGATCAGGGCGACAGAATTCAGCGGTTTGCGCACGTGATCGCCAAGTTCTGCGGTCGTATCAACGATCCATTGAGTGACACTAGCCTCCAGAGCCTGCAGGCGGGCATTCTCGGGCACGATGCAATCGGTTTGGGCTTGCGCCGTGCGCCCGTATTTGTCGGGCAGGCAACGATGCACGAGGATATCGTGCACTACGTTGCTCCCCATTTCGAGGAGTTGCCGAAGTTGCTCAATGGCCTCAAGGCTTTCGAGCACGCGACGCGAGGGGCTGAGTCACTGGTTAGAGCTGCGGCTTTGGCATTTGGCTTCATATACATCCACCCCATGCGGGACGGCAATGGGAGGATTCATCGCTTCCTGATCAATGACACCCTGATCCGCGACCAGGCGGTGCCTGATGGCGTGATCCTGCCGGTATCTGCAACCATTACCAGTTCGATCGACTTTCGGGCGGGGTACGACCGAACGCTAGAGGTGTTTTCCAAGCCGTTCATGCAACGCTACGCGGGCTCCTATCGGTTTGGTGAAATCACCACCTACGAAGACGGAACACGGAGTAATTTCATCTTCGACGAGTACGATGACGCGTGTTTTGCTTGGCGCTATCCCGATTTGACGGTGCAGGTTCTGTACACAGCACGCGTTGTCGAGCATACGGTGCGCATAGAAATGGCCGATGAGGCCCGGGTGCTGGTGATCTTTCAGCGTGCGCAGGAGCAGCTCAAGGAAGTGTTGGAGATGCCCGATCAGGACGCGAGCCGTATCATTCGCTCCCTTAAGGAGAATGGTTGGAAAGTATCTAGCAAGCTGAAAAAAAACTACCCGCAACTTGAGGATGTTGCCAGGGCTGAGCGCGTTGTGGAAGCGGTGCGATCAGCGTTCGAGGAGAGGAGCCTGGGGTTAAGCGAATAATGTTAAGCGAACAATGCACAGACTCGTTTTTATAAAAGCACAATGGATCCCCGCGTTCGCGAGGATGACGGGGTGGGGTGGATCCCCGCGTTCGCGAGGATGACGGGTGTTGGCGGATCCCCGTGTTCGTTAGGATGGCGGGGTGTTGGCTGTGGGGGAATCCATTTTGACCTTTGGGGGCTGTATTCTTAGCGCACGCATTCATTTATCTGGGGAACACTATGTCTGAGATCACCTGTTTCAAAGCCTACGACATCCGTGGCCAGCTCGGCACGCAGCTTAATGAAGAGATCGCCTATCGCATCGCCCGGGCTTTTGCCCAGTGGCTGAAGCCGGACCGCATCGTGCTCGGCGGTGATGTGCGGGTTACTTCCGCGGCGCTAAAAGCGGCCTTGGCCAACGGCCTGCGTGATGAGGGCGTTAATGTGTTGGACCTGGGGCTAGCCGGCACTGAAGAGGTGTACTTCGCTACCTTTCACCTGGGTGTAGAGGGCGGGATTGAAGTGACCGCTTCGCATAACCCCATCGACTACAACGGCCTGAAACTGGTGCGTGAAGGCTCACGGCCGATCTCTGCCGACACCGGTTTGGTGCAGATTCGGGAATTGGCTGAGGCCAATGTGTATGAGCTGGTGGACGGTCGTGATCCGACGGTACCTGAAGACGAGCGCGGCACCTATGAGCTGGTGGATACCCGCGAAGCCTATATTCAGCATTTGCTCGGTTATATCGAGCCAGGCAATTTCACGCCGCTGAAGTTGGTGGTGAATGCGGGTAACGGCACTGCCGGCCCGGCGATTGATGCGCTGGAGGCGGCGTTCAAGCGGTTGGCTATGCCGGTTGAGCTGGTGAAGATCTGCCACGAACCTGATGGCAGCTTCCCGAATGGCATTCCTAACCCGATCCTCACCGAAAACCGTGGCCTGACCCGTGATGCAGTGCTGGAACACAAGGCGGATATGGGGATTGCCTGGGATGGCGATTTTGATCGCTGTTTTCTGTTTGATGAGCAGGGCCGTTTTATTGAGGGGTATTACATTGTTGGGCTGCTGGCCGAGGCCTTTCTGCAGAAGGAGCCGGGCGCGCGCATCATCCATGACCCACGTCTGGTCTGGAATACGGTGGAGCAGGTGGAGGCTGGCGGTGGCGTGGCGGTGCAGACCAAGGCCGGGCATGCGTTCATTAAGGAGCGGATGCGCGAAGAGGATGCGGTATATGGCGGCGAGATGAGCGCCCACCACTACTTCCGCGACTTCGCTTACTGCGACAGTGGCATGATTCCCTGGTTGTTGGTGGCGGAGTTGTTGTGTGTGAAGGGTAAGCCGATGTCTGAGTTGGTGGATGAGCGGATTGCGGCGTTTCCGTCGTCTGGCGAGATCAACCTGACCGTCTCCGACGCCCCGGCGGTGCTCAAGGCCATCGAAGCCAAGTATGCGCCGGATGCGTTGGAGGTGGATCATACCGATGGGGTGAGCATTTGTTTTGCTGACTGGCGGTTTAACCTGCGCGCGTCGAATACCGAGCCGGTGATTCGTTTGAACGTGGAAAGCCGCGGCGATCAGGCTTTGATGGAGCGCGAGACGGCGCGGCTGGTTGAGGTGATTGGCGGGTTGTGATGGCCAAGGTCAAGGTCAAAATGGATTCCCGCGTGCGCGGGAATCCATTTTTTGGGTAACTGTATTCCTAACCCTTGCGCTGCAAGGTGGTAAAATCGCGTTCGAATTCAATGGAGATCAGCATTGCATGAGTAAAACTATACTGGTCACCGGTGGGGCTGGGTTTATTGGTACGCATACGTGCATCAAACTGATCGAATCCGGTTTTGATGTGTTGGTGCTGGATAACTTCAGCAATAGCTCCCCTGAGTCTCTCAAGCGTGCCGAGTCCATCACTGGCCGCTCAATACCCTTTATCGAAGGCGATATTAACGACGCTGCCTTGCTGGATGAGATTTTTGCCCAGCATGCGATTGATGTGGTTATCCATTTCGCCGGGTTGAAGTCGGTTGGTGAGTCGGTGCAGCAGCCGCTGCGCTATTACCACAATAACGTTAGCGGCACTCTGGTGCTGTGTGACGCGATGCAGCGTGCGGGCGTCAAGAACCTGGTATTCAGCTCGTCGGCGACGGTTTACGGTGACCCGGCCAGCCTGCCGATTGGTGAAGATTTTCCGACCAGTGCGATCAATCCCTACGGCCGTTCCAAGTTGATGATTGAGGAGCTGCTGGCGGACCTGTACCGGGCTGATCCTGAGTGGAATATTGCGCTGCTGCGCTATTTCAACCCGGTGGGCGCGCACCCCAGTGGGCTGATTGGCGAGGATCCGGCCGGCATTCCGAATAACCTGATGCCCTATATCGCCCAGGTGGCGGTGGGGCGGCGGGCGCATTTGACGGTGTTTGGTGGGGATTACCCGACGCCGGATGGTACCGGTGTGCGCGATTATATTCATGTGATGGATCTGGCGGCAGGGCATGTGCAGGCGCTGCTGTGGCTGGAGCATCGGCGGGGAATCAAGGCGTTCAATCTGGGCACCGGCCAGGGCTATTCGGTACTGGATATGCTCAAGGCTTTCGAGCAGGCGTGCGGCAAGTCGCTGCCCTATCAGTTGGCCGAGCGGCGCCCAGGCGATGTGGCCAGCTGTTATGCCGACCCGCAGTTAGCTGCAAAAGAGTTGAACTGGCGCGCCGAATTGGACGTCCAAGCAATGTGCGCGGATGCATGGCGTTGGCAGTCAGAAAACCCGGACGGTTACTGACCAGCCAATACCGGTGTGGGCGATGGATGTTAGCTGTAGTGGCATACTGATATAAAACTAGGAGCTTGAAGTGTTCAAGGATCGATTAATTAATTTGAGTTATAGCCGCAAACGCTTTATTCAGATCGCGGCGGATTTTGTGTTGCTCTCTGTGGCTATGTGGGCCGCGTTGTTTTTGCGCCTGAGCCATACAGGCTGGGTGTTGCCTGAAGGTAACCAGATCTGGCTGTTTTTGCTCGCGCCTGCGGTGGCCATTCCTATCTACATCAAGCTGGGTATGTACCGTGCGGTGATGCGCCACCTGGGCAATGATGCGCTGATCGTGATCTTCAAGTCGGTCACCCTGGGTTTTCTGGCGTTTACGCTGGTGTTGATGGTGCTGCGCGACTCCGGGTTTGAGGTGATGTTTCCGCGCTCGGTGTTCTTTTCTTATTGGAGCCTGTGCCTGATGTTGGTGGGTGGGCTGCGTTTGGTGGCCCGACAGTATTTTATGGGCGATTGGTTTGCGTCCAACTCCAACAAGCCGCAGAAAGATGAACTGGCCGGCGGTAAGCCGGTGGCTATTTACGGTGCTGGCGCGGCGGGTAACCAGCTGTTGGCTTCGCTGCGGGTCGGCGAGCTGTATCGGCCGGTGGCTTTTGTGGATGATGACGAAAGCGTGATTGGCCGTACGATCGCCGGTTTGCCGGTGTATTCGCCGGATCAGGTTGGGCAGATGATGAGTAAGACCGGGGCGAAAGAGCTGTTTATGGCTATTCCCTCGGCGACCCGCTCGCGCCGTCAGGAAGTGCTCAGGACCTTGCAGAGTTATGCGTTACACGTGCGTACCATTCCCGGGCTGATGGATCTGGCCAGTGGCAAGGTCAAGGTGGATGATCTGCAGGAAGTGGATATTGCCGACTTGCTGGGTCGTGATGCGGTGCCGCCGGATCAATCACTGTTTGAGCGCTGCATCAAGAACAAGGCGGTGATGGTGACCGGGGCGGGCGGCTCGATCGGCAGCGAGTTGTGCCGGCAGATCGTGCTCTCCAACCCAAGCACGCTGGTGCTGTTTGAGCACAGCGAATTCGCCCTGTATGAAATTCATTCCGAACTGACAGGTTACCTGCGCGCGCGGCATCTCAAGATCGTGCTGATTCCGATTCTGGGGTCTATTCGTAACTATCGTCGGCTGCAGGATGTGATCAACGCCTGGAAGATCAACACCATTTATCATGCGGCGGCTTACAAACATGTGCCTATGGTTGAGCACAATGTGGCTGAAGGCATTATGAATAATCTGTTCGGCACGCTGAATACCGCGCAGGCGGCGATCAAATGCCAGGTGGAGAACTTTGTACTCATCTCGACCGACAAGGCCGTGCGCCCGACTAATGTGATGGGTTCGACCAAACGTATGGCGGAGCTGGTATTGCAGGCGCTGAGCGACGAACAGGCGCCGGTGTTGTGGGGCGAGGAGCCGCGGGTTAACCAGGTAAACCGCACACGCTTTACTATGGTGCGGTTTGGTAATGTGCTGGGGTCATCTGGCTCGGTTATACCGCTATTCCGTGAACAGATCCGCCGCGGTGGCCCGATCACCGTGACCCACCCGGATATCACCCGCTACTTTATGACCATTCCCGAAGCGGCGCAGTTGGTGATTCAGGCCGGCGCAATGGGCGAGGGCGGCGACGTGTTTGTGCTGGATATGGGCGAGCCGGTGACCATCGTCAATCTGGCACGCAAGATGATTCAGCTGTCGGGCCTGACGGTGCGTGATGAGAAGAACATCAATGGCGATATCGGCATTACCTTCAGTGGCTTGCGGCCAGGCGAGAAGCTGTATGAAGAGCTGCTGATCGGCGACAACCCTGAACAGACCGCGCATGAAAAAATCCATCGCGCCAACGAAGTGTTTATCCCCTGGGTGGAGCTGCGCCCGATCCTCGACAAGCTTCGCCAAGCGGTGCGTGATGATGATTACGAGCAGGTGCGCTCGACCTTGCTGCATGTGGTGCAGGGCTATCAGCCGAGCAATGGGATTGTGGATTTGATTTACGAGCAGAAGACCTTGCGTGCGGATTAAGCTGGCAAGGCATCTTTGAAAACCCGGACATGTTCCGGGTTTTTTATGCCTGTGATTCGTGTGGTGACTGCTTGCCTGCTTCTTTTCTGGAATGAGATACGGGGTGGGTAACCGCTCACATTCCAGCCCAGACCCCGGCGCGAGCCCCCTGTCATTTCCGACCCCCACTCCGTCATTCCCGACCCACTCCGTCATTCCCGACCCACTCCGTCATTCCTGACTCCACTCCGTCATACCCGACCCCACTCCGTCATTCCCGACTCACTCCGTCATACCCGACCCACTCCGTCATACCCGACCCACTCCGTCATACCCGACTCACTCCGTCATTCCCGACTCCACTCCGTCATACCCGACTCCACTCCGTCATACCCGACCCCACTCCGTCATACCCGACCCCCACTCCGTCATTCCCGACCCACTCCGTCATTCCCGACTCCACTCTGTCATTCCCGACTCCACTCTGTCATTCCCGCGAAGGCGGGAATCCATTTTCGGGTTTGTAAAAGCGGGGTTGGGCATCTTGTTTGCGGGTGTGGTGTTGGGGTCAAAGTCAAAATGGATCCCCGCCTTCGCGAGGATGACGACGGGTGGTTGGTAGGATGACGACGGGTGGTTGGTAGGATGGCGATGGGGGTGGTTGGTAGGATGGCGAGGGGGTGGTTGGTAGGATGACGGCGGGTGGTTGAGACGACGGGTGGTTGGCAGAATGACGAGGGGGTGGTTGGCAGGATGACGTGGTGTGTGGGCGAGGATGACGGGTGGAGTGGGCTTACCCTGTCGTCAGGATATGCCGTAGCCCGCTGCATTCAACCATGGGATCGTCGCAGTTAATCACGATCTCCGAGCGGGCTAATACGTAACTTCGACCGGTAATGGTGTTCTCGACCATCTGGTGCGTCCCAGACGAGTGCGTCCCGGTCATCTCACCAATAAAGCCAGTATCGCGCAGGGACACCGTTTCCAGTTTGTCGCCGACACTAATGCGCCCTTCGTAGTGCATCAGCGCCAGGCGCGCTGAGGTGCCGGTGCCGGTGGGGCTGCGGCAGATGACGCCGGGGTGTACGTAAGTGGTGGAGCGGGAGCGGTAGAAGTTGTCGGCGATCTGGTCCACTGGCCCCATAAAATGCAGGAACGGCAGCGGGCCGACATCGCCCAGGGTGTGGTGCGAGAAGCCGCGCTCGGCTTGCAGCGCTTCGACTATCGCAAAGGCGCAGTCATTCAGCGCGCGTTCTTCCTCACGAGCCAGGGAAAACCCAAGCTCTGCCGCGTCCACCAGCGCGTAAAAGCCGCCGCTGTAAGCGACGCTGTAGTTGACCCGGCCAATACCGGGTACGTTGATGCTGGCGTTGTGTGTGTGAATATAGCTGGGCAGGCCTTCGCAGGTGATCGACTCAACCACGCCGTCACGCACCTGTGCTTCGATCTGTACTAGCCCGGCGGGGGACTCCAGGGCAAAGCGCTGGCGGCCTTCCTGTTTGGCGACCAGGCCGCTTTCGAGCACGGCGGTGGCGGTGCAGATGGTGTTGGAGCCGGAATAGATCGGGTAGCCCATGACTTCCATGATGATATAGCCGGCCTGCGCCTCTGGCAGTGTGGCGGGCACGAGCAGGTCGACCGACATTTCCGGTATGCCGTAGGGCTCGTTGAGCAATAACTTGCGCAGTCCGTCGGCCTCATCACGCAGGTAGTGCATCTGTTCGCGCACGGTGTCGCCGGGCAATGGGTTAATACCGCCAATGACGATACGGCTGACGTCGCCGCCGGCGTGGGTGTCAATCAGTTGCAGGGTCAGTTCGTTGCTCATGGGCTCTCCGCTAATGCATAGGGTGCGCCGTGTTGCTGCCATTGCGCGTCGGGCACGATGACGATCTTGCCCAGATACTGGCTGCCGCGGTTGACGAAATACTCTTCGGCACGGCGTAGCTCTGAGAGTTTGAATGCGGCGTGCAATACCGGTTTGAGCTCACCGCTGCGAATCCAGGCGATCAGTAGCTCGGCTTCTTCGCGGGTGCCGTGGGACACGCCGAAGATCTGCACCTGGTAGAGGTAGATCCGCGTCCACATGATTTCACTGAGGTTGCCGCCGCTGGCCCCGGCGATGCTTAGGCGTGGGTAGCTGGTGCGGCTGTTCATGTCGAAGATCATGCTGTCGATAAACAGGTCGGTCATCTCGCCGCCGATCAGATCCATTACCGCGTCGATAGGCTTGCCCTGGGTGAGGGCGCGGATCTGGCCGGTGAAGTCGGACATGTCGGTGCGATCCAACACGGCTTCCGCGCCCAACTTGATCAGGGCCTGTGCCTTGTCGCCTTGACTGAGGGCGTAGGGGATAGCGCCGATGATGCGGCATAGCTGGATCAGTGCGCTGCCCACACCGCCGCTGGCGCCGGTGACCAGTACGCGTTCGCCGGTCTGAACGCCGGCCGAGGTGAGCATATGCAGCGCCGTCTGATAGGAGCACATGCCCATGGCGGCCAGCTCGGCGTCGCTCAGCTCGGGGTTGTCGATGCGGTGAAACTGGTCGGCGGGTACGGCGATGTACTCGGCATAGCCGCCGTCGGCGCCATGGCCGTAGTAGTCGGGCGTGAGGTTGATATCACGTCGCTCATTGGCATATAGGTTGAAATCCAGCAAACCGCGCTCGCCGATCCGAGCGGCGTCCACGCCAGCGCCGACCGCCACTACCCGCCCGGCCACATCAGCGCCCTGGATGCGCGGAAAGGTCAGGGTAGGGGTGCCGCCCATCTGGAATGAGGTGGTTTCGGTTTTGTCTTTGGTGGGGTACAGCCCTTCGCGGGCCTTGCGGTCGGTGTTGTTCTTGGCTGTGGCTGTGACGCGCACCAGGACCTGGCCGTTGGTGGGCTGGGGCGTGGGGACGTCCTGCTGGTAGACCAGCTTGTCGATGCCACCGTGGCCGGTGAGCAGCATCGCTGCCATGGTGCTGGGGATGCTAGCGTTGCTGCGCTCTGAAGGATCGTGCGCCATCGTCTGCCTCCTGATCAGTGAACCTGCCCTGACCTTAGCAAACTTATGGCGCCGAACGCTAAGTCGGGTGGGTTTATTCTGAGCTGGCGCGCTTTACACTACCTGGCGTAGCACCGGCTGACTGTGCTTTTTAGGTGCGGCGCGGCCGACCCCGGCATATTCAAAGCCGTGCTCTCTTACCTGGGTGGGATCGTACTGGTTGCGGCCGTCGATAATCAGTGGCAGGCGCATGTGCTTTCTCATATTGCTGAAGTCCGGTTGGCGGAACTGCTTCCATTCGGTGACCAGCACTAGTGCATCCGCGTTCTGCAGCGTGACGTAAGGCTCGTCCATCAGCTGTATTTGCCCGCGGGAGACGGGTAACGAGTAGCGCTCAGCAATCTTGCTCATGGCCACGGGGTCGTAGGCATGAATGGTCGCACCGGCCCTCAGCAAGCCGTCAATCAGCACCAGGCTGGGTGCATCGCGGATGTCATCGGTGCCCGGTTTAAACGCCAGCCCCCAGAGCGCAATGATCTTGCCTTGCAGGTTCGCGCCCAGGCGCTGGGTGATTTGCTGTAACAGCCAGTGCTTTTGTTTGTCGTTGCGCGCTTCTACGGCGTGGAGCATGCTCATATCTTCGCCATGCTCTTTGCCCATGTGCAGCAGGGCCTTGATATCCTTGGGAAAACACGACCCGCCGTAGCCGCAGCCGGCGTAAATAAAGTGATGGCCAATGCGGCTATCCGAACCAATGGCCCTGCGCACCTGCTCGATATCGACACCCAACTGACTGCTCAGCCCGGCCAGTTCATTCATAAACGAGATGCGCGAGGCGAGGAAGGCGTTGGCTGCGTATTTACTCAGCTCCGCGTCCCGCCGGCCCATAAACAGAATCCGCTCATGGTTGCGCACAAAGGGCGCATAGAGTTCGCGCATCAGGGCGTTGGCCGGCTCACTAGATGAGCCGATGATGATCCGGTCCGGGCGCATAAAGTCACCGATGGCCGCACCTTCCTTGAGAAACTCCGGGTTGCTGATGACCACAGGCCGCCAGTTCAGTTGCCGGCGTTGGCACTGCTGCTCCAGAATCGCCTCGACCCGACACGCGGTGCCCACTGGTGAGGTGGATTTGCAAACCACTACCGCCGGATTGTTCAACAGTTGGCCCAGTTCCGCCGCGACGCTCAGCACCTGAGAGATATCAGCCGAGCCATCATCTGAACAGGGCGTGCCCACCGCGATAAAAACGACCTCAACATCCTGCAATGCGTCATTTAATTGGGTGGTAAAAGCCAGCCTGCGACCACTGAGATTGGTCGCCAGCATCGCCTCCATGCCGGGTTCATAGAGCGGGCAAACGCCGTTGCTCAGGGCATCTATCCGCTCGCTGTTCTGGTCGACACAGGTTACGTGATTGCCCATTTCAGCAAAGCAGGCAGCCGTTACCAGCCCTACATAACCACAACCGATTACTGTAATGCGCATGGCTCTACTCCCGTCGGATAATAGCTAGATTCCGACAGGCGAGGATGACGCTGGGGTGACAGGGGGGTGAAGTGTGTGTGACGGCGCGTGAGGCTCGGGAATCAATGGGGTGAATCAATGGGGTCGAATCAATGGGGTCAGAAAATCAATGGGGTCAGTGTCATTAATCAATGAAAATCAATGGGGTCAGTGTCATTAATCAATGGAATCAATGGGGTCAGATACCCTCTTGGAATCAATGGGGTCAGTGTCATTGATTTTTGTTCTCCCGAGACGCAGCAAATAATCAAGCACTCTGACCCCATTGATCTTGTAGGCGGGAATCCATGCAGAGTAGCCCTGGATTCAGCCGGAAAAGTCGTATTTATAACGCCCTAGCTCCAAACTCACGCCTTTTGGCAGTTTGTTGGATACTAATTCAATCACCTGATCCTGTTGGTCTTTTCTGAAATACAACGGCGCGCCTTGACGACTGTACTGCTCGGGATTTTCTACTTGGGCTGCGACGTCGGGTGGTAGCTCATAGGGCCAGCGTAAATGGATTAATCCGTGATGCGTGTCTAGGAGTGCATCAGCGACTTCATTCCAGCGGTATTCTTCATGCTCCAAATTTTTGTAGATTTTCTTGTAATTTGAGTCGGCCCCGATGGAAGCAATCAAAATCCCAACCAGAGCAGGACCAAGCAGGGCTGCAATCGACAAGCCCGGATTACTGATGACCGACATCAGAATGATGCCCACTATGATGAACGGGAACACCCGCAGGAAGGTGAATACCAAGTCTGGAATGTCCTGCCATTGACAGATTTCCAAGTGTTCATCAGTTGCGCGGTAGACGAAGACGGTTTTTTCCAGGCCGATTTTGACGTAAAGGAAAAGCCCAATAGCCATCCAAAAAAGGGCAAGCCAAGTCAGAAGGTTGATCCCATAGAAAAACGTACCGATGAAGATCATTAGGGGGATTATGACAAATGGTGAGAAGTGCGCTGTCCAGTACGCAACGCTTCTATCGATGGCCTTTACTGTCCAGGTCATTGCCAAAGGCTCATGGGCATGCTGCCACTCCATCCTTTCTGACAGATCCGGAGGTTTCCGCCAACCAGTGCGTCGCATTAAATTACTCCTAAGGTGAAAACACTACGTGAGCGTGGCGGAATGCGGTCGAAAGCAAGAAAAAGGCCGGGAGTATTCGGAGCTAGCACCGCTTTCCGAGAACAGCATGTGACTAGCCAGAGAAGGGAAATTTGTAGTTGCCTTCTACCATGGTCACCTTGGAAGGCATCTTCTCTCTGAAAAGTTTTAGGAATCAATGGGGTCAGTGTCATTGATTTTTGTTCTCCCGAAACGCAGCAGACTTTCTGTCTCCGCCCCGTCCCCGTTGCGTCGCCCGCCGCCCAGTCTTGGCCTCGATTTGCGCCTTAAATCGCTCATCGCCCAAGGCCCAGCCTTTGTTCGTGGCGTCACGGATCGCGGTTGTATCCTGCTCCGGCATTGTGCCTTGAAATAGTGACCTGTATGCGCTTTGCCGCTGTGGATCTGTTTCACCCAGTCGCAGATACAGCGGGTGGGGTGTGAGTAGCTGGATCGGTTTGCCGATGGCATTTGACTGGTAGCTAGACCAGGGGTATTCCGATGCGTGGGACACCATGCCCGCCCGCACAGGGTTTAATTCAATATAGCGATAAACCGCCAATAGATAATTGTCGGCATCGACCAGGGTCGATTTATATCGGCCCTCCCACAAGGTGCCCGTGCGGCGATGAGTGAAGTTGAAGTACTGAACATATTTGCGTCCCTGGGCCTGCATCAACCGGCTGACACCGTGTTCGTCGCTGGGCGTCACGAGCAAATGCACATGGTTAGTCATCAGTACGAATGCATGAATGACGACCTGATATTTGCTTGCCGCGTCCATGAGGAAATATAGGTAGGCTTTGTAGTCCGCCTCGCTGTAAAAACAGGCTTCCCGATTATTGCCACGCTGAATCACGTGTTGTGCGCAGCCAGGAAAGTAAAGGCGTGGTAACCGGGCCATGTGGGTCCTTTTTATTGGCTAGGGAGACGGTTTGGCGTGTATGGTTTTATGGTTTAAATAATCAAGCACTCTGACCCCATTGATCCTGACCCCCTTGATCGGACCCCATTGATCGTTAGATCGCTTCCGAGATTTAACTTGGTAGCGAAAGGGCAGGACGCCATCGCTTCCAATGGTTTTAGTTAGCCACAAAATAGGTACTTATAATTCCCGCTTACTGTCGTTGCTTTGCTTGGCATTTTATTTTTGAATAAATCAAGTACGGCTTCTTCCTGATCTTTGCGAAAGAAAACTCGCATCAAATAGCGATGATCGGCCGGGTTGTTGAAATCGATTTCATCGTCTTGAATAACGTCGTTAGGGCCCGATACGCTTAAAGCCAGCAGGTTCTTGCGTGAATCAAACATTGCTCGATCCACATCACACCAACGGTAATCGTGCTGCCTAAATTTTTTGTGTATAGCCTTGTAGTTTGGGTCTGCGCCAAATGAGGCCACTAAAATTCCCAACAGTGCTGGACCAGCCAAGGCCGCAATTGAAAGCCCCGGGTCGCTAATGAACAGCATCAGGATGAGACCTACTATCACAAAAGGAAATACGCGCAAGAAGGTAAATACCATATCGGGAATATCTTGCCACTGGCAGATTTCTAAGTGTTCGCTTGTTGCGCGATACACAAAAACGGTTTTTTCTAATCCAACCTTGACGTATAGGAAAAGCACGAACGAAAAGCAAAATATGGCTGACCAAGATAGAAAACTGAAACCAGAGAACAGAGTAACTATAAAACCTATTAACGGAATCATAAACAAGGGCACGAAAGCTGCTGTCCAGAACTCCACACTTCGGTCAATCGCTTTTACCGTCCAGGTCATTAAGGCCGGTTCATTCGCATGCTTCCAGTCCATATGAACAGATAAATCTTGCGTTTTTTTCCAACCAGTGCGGCGCATTAAATCACTCCCAAGTTAAAAACACTGCGTGAACGTGCAGGAATGCTATCTATTACAAGCCGTTCCACTTTGTCGTTTGGTTCTGTGACCTGACCATGAACGTAAGGGTTCTCATGAAGCGTCCCGGACTGCATTCCGCTGAGGTCAATTCTAAAGCGATATCCCTTGCCATCGGGGCGCTGCAACATGGACGGCGGGTAGTGGATTTCTACCTCCATTTTGTCCATTCCTTTGCTATGAGGCACATGGACTAGCCAGACCCGCCAGTCATTGGCTTGATACTGGGCAGGAGGTTGGTGTCTATATCGGCGTACTTCCAGTGAGTCCCACTCGGCTAGTTGATCAAGTGTGAGCCAGTTGCCTTGGGCAAAGTAACTAGAGTACATGCCTGAGCGGTAGGATGTTTGTCGATCCTCAGTAAACCACCCACCTTCTGTGACCATTATGGGATGAACGCTGATGTCGTGCCCTGCCACATCTGGAGGCAGCACCAGCTTCAGCCATACTCCTTCGCGGCTGGGGTTGTAACGGTCGCTTGAGCCCCTTTTGTGAGTTTGGGCAAGAATGGTTGGGCGCATTAGTACCTCATGCAGAGCCCGCATTTCATCCTTGTGACCTTCCTCGGTATCTGGCCAGTAGCCCGGGTCGGATTTGCTCCATCGACTGCGGTGCAGCCAAAGCTTGAAGCCTTCTCGCTTTATTCTGTCTAGAATTACAGAAGAAATTAGAAGAATTGAACCGAGCGCCGCTGCAGCGATGAGTGTCCAAGGTGCGAAAACCGCACCTGCAGCTGCACCGCCAAACCAACCAAATGTTCCAGCGAATAACTGGTACACGCCTACAATGCCGAAACCTGTAATTGCGACAAGTTTTGCGCTGTTCAGGATTTTTTCATCGGTGGCTCGGGTATTGCCAATTTGATCCCAGACTTGCAAGCCCTCGGCGACTGAAGCGATGACTGCTAATCCTGACATCGCAATTGCCCTGACAGCAAAAACCCTGAACATTGCGAGATGATTAGCATGTCCTTTGTTCCAGTACTTCGCCGCAACATCAACAAGACGACCTTGAACTGTCGTACGTTCCACTGTAGCTTCGCCCGCTAACTGCGCCATCTTCGACCACATTGGCATCAACGATAGCGCTGTCAAACCACTCAACATGGTCGCCACCATATTTCCTACGTTCAGCGAGTCGTCCCGACTCCACTCCCCATCTGCGGTAGCGGCAGTCATGGCCGCGTGTACGTTCCAGATATTTAGAGCTGTGATTAGCCCACCAAAACCACGGTTGAGGTTGTCCGCTACCCAGGCGTTGACTCTTCTAACGTAAGCCATATAGTCGCGAGCCTTGAGCTCCATCTGGACGGCCAGCTCCGCCCGACCAAGGGTTTGGGGAATCAATGGGGTCAGTGTCATTGATTTTTGTCCTCCCGAGACGCAGCAAATAATCAAGCACTCTGACCCCATTGATCCATTGATCTTGTAGGCGGGAATCCATGCAGAGTAGCCCTGGATTCAGCCGGAAAAGTCGTATTTATAACGCCCGGGCTCCCAGCTCTCGCCTTTTGGCAGCTTGCTGGATACTAAGTCAATCACCTGGTTCTGCTGGTCTGCTCTGAAATAAAGCGGCGCACCTTGACGGTTGTATTGCTCGGGATTGTCTACTTGGGCTGCGACATCGGGTGGTAGCTCATAGGGCCAGCGTAGATGGATTAGGCCGTGGTGAGTATCCAGGAGCGCATCAGCGACTTCATCCCAGCGGTATTCCCGATGCTCCAAATCTTTGTAGATTTTTTTGTAATTAGAGTCCGCTCCCATTGAGGCAATCAAGATACCCACCAGAGCAGGACCAACCAGGGCTGCAATCGACAAGCCCGGATTACTGATGACCGACATCAG
>TARA_R110002051_G_scaffold56285_2_pt1 | contig 56457 bp, 50 predicted proteins | sample TARA_R110002051 | Tara Oceans TARA_R110002051 (sample SAMEA4397023) | marine metagenome | biome: Polar Biome; feature: [MES] marine water layer (ENVO:01000295) within the mesopelagic zone...; material: water (ENVO:00002006), including particulate matter (ENVO:01000060) such as......
AGAATATTTTAGAGATGGTGCTGGTGAAGGACAAGGAAAAGATGTATTATTTTTTGTAGATAATATCTTCCGTTTTACACAAGCTGGTTCTGAGGTATCTGCATTATTAGGACGTATGCCATCTGCAGTAGGTTACCAACCTACATTAGCAACCGAAATGGGTGCAATGCAAGAGCGTATTACGTCAACAAAAAGAGGTTCTATTACATCTGTACAAGCGGTATATGTACCCGCAGATGATTTAACGGATCCTGCACCGGCAACAACGTTTGCTCACTTAGATGCAACAACTGTATTATCACGTAAAATTGCTGAGCTAGGTATTTATCCAGCGGTAGATCCATTAGATTCTACATCTAGAATTCTTACAGCAGATATTTTAGGTGATGAGCACTATAACTGTGCACAACGTGTAAAAGAGTTATTACAACGCTATAAAGAATTACAAGATATTATTGCTATTCTTGGTATGGAAGAATTATCTGAAGAAGATAAAATGGCTGTAGGTCGCGCAAGACGTGTACAACGTTTCTTATCTCAACCATTTCACGTAGCAGAGCAATTTACAGGTCTTAAAGGTGTTTTAGTAGATATTAAAGAAACTATTAAAGGTTTTAATATGATTATGGATGGTGAGTTAGATCACTTACCAGAAGCAGCATTTAACCTTAAAGGTTCTATTGAAGAAGCTGTTGAAGCTGGAGAAAAAATGTTAGCTGAGGCATAGCCAAAGCTGTGCTGAGCTTGTTTTCAGTATCTGTTTAATAAAAATGAGACTTCCGATTTCTCGGAAGCTTTTTAAATAAAATTTAAAAAGATGTATTTAGAAATTGTATCACCAGAAGCCACGCTATTTAGTTCAGAAGTAGATTCTGTAGCTGTGCCTGGTGTTAATGGTGAGTTTCAAATGTTGAATAATCACGCACCTGTAGTGTCAATTTTAAAGTCTGGTACTATAAGAATTTATACACATACACAAAGTCATTTGGTATTTGATGAATTACATGCAGAAGTTATTCCTCATAATGATGATAATAAAATTTTAACTGTAAGTATCAATTCTGGTACTATTGAAATGAAAAATAATACCCTTATTATTTTAGCTGATTAAGCTCATTTAAATTAAAATATATTAAAAACGCGAAGCTAATGCTTCGCGTTTTTTTTATTATACCTTTTTTATAACGTTAGTTACAATCCCCCAAATAACAAAATCATTATCTTCTGTTATTTTTATTATTGGATAGTCTGGATTTTCGGGTTGTAACCATACTTCATCTTTAGAGACTCTAAGTCGTTTTACCGTAAACTCACCATCTAAAAAGCAAACCGCAATTTTATTATTTTGTGGCTCTAAACTTCTATCTATAACCAATAAATCATTATCATCTAAGCCAGCACCAATCATAGATTGCCCACTCACTTTTGCATAAAACGTAGCCTCTTTATTTTTTACTAACTCATCATCTAATGACAAACGTTGCTCTTTAAAATCGTCTGCAGGCGATGGAAAACCTGCTGAAATCCCGGTGTCAAAAAAATTAGTACCAGCACCTTTAATAGCATCTGGCACAAAAAATGTTAAACGGCCTCCTGGTGGTTTTATTTTCATTTTACAGTAATAATATCGTTAATATTAGTGGTATATCTTGGTGATAATCGTTCTTGGCGCATTTTCCAAGTGCGTTCTAAGTCTTGGTTGCCTAATTTAATTTTATACCCTTTATACTTTCTATTTATGGTATCTATAGCAGACATTAAAGGTTTGTGCTTAGGGTCTTCTTTATTAAACAAATCTAATTGATAATTATCGGTTGGCACTATGCCCGTAACAATAACTCCTGCCCTTTTATATTTAATGCCAGGCTTATAAATAGATTTTACTGCATTTACAGCTTGTGTACCAATTAATAAAGAAGAATCCGTAGGATACGGAAAACTAACCATAGCCTTTACGCTATGCTGCTCTAAATCCTTTTTATGCCTATCGCTACTTAACATTACAATAACCATGTGGCAACTAGAGCCTTGTTTTCTTAATTTCTCTGCACATATTGTTGCAAAAGTAGAAATACGTTCTTTTATATTATCTATATCAGAATAGGTGTACTCAAAGCTTCGTGTGGTGGCAATAGCATGCTTTGTTTTAGGCGCTTCCATATGAATTTTTGAAATGCCTTCTAAATCTTTTTTAAGTTTCCATTCTGTAATAGAAAATGTTTTACGCACCCAATCATCTGGCAACTGTGTAAAATCGTAAGCTGTTTTACAGCCTTTTGCATTTAATCGCTTTTCTAAACGACGACCAATACCCCAAACATCTTTAAGTTTTATCCATTTTAAAGCTTTAATTCTAGATGTTTCAGAGTCTATAATATAAACACCTTTAGTCTCTTTAGGAAATTTACGTGCTATCTTATTAGCCACTTTACATAACGCTTTGGTTGGTGCTATACCTACACAAGTAGGTATGCCTGTCCATTTAAGAATACGCGTTCGTATTTGATTGCCATAATCTTGAAAGTCATAATTTTCGAAACCCTTAAATTCAAGAAATGCTTCATCAATACTATAGACTTCAAGGTTTGGTGTGTAGTGCTCTAGTATTTTCATAACACGACTACTCATGTCGCCATATAAAGGATAATTAGAAGACAGCACCTTTATATTATTAGCTTTACAAAAACCTTCCCACTTAAAAATTGGAGCACCAAAAGGCAACTCTAAAGCTTTAGCTTCGTCACTCATAGAAATAACGCAACCGTCATTATTGCTTAAAATAGCAACTGGTTGTCCTTGTAAATTAGGATTAAAAACCCGCTCACAAGAGGCATAAAAATTATTACAATCTACTAAAGCATACATAGACCGTAAAGATAAAAGAAAGCCGTAGAATTAAACCTGCTTAGTTTTAAAAAACAAAAAAGAATCGTAAGTACTTATGACGCGTCTTCCACATATTCTAAAATATCGCTTGGCTGACAATCTAAAACTTTACAAATAGCCTCTAAAGTAGAAAACCTCATAGCTTTAGCCTTACCTGTTTTTAAGATGGAAAGATTGGCTGTGGTTATTCCAACGAGGTCTGCGAGTTCATAACTCTTCATACCACGTTTGGCTAACATTATGTCTAAATTAACTACTATTGGCATGGTTATATGGTTAGGTCGTTTTCTTGTTTTATAGCATTTGTATCAGTCAACACTGTACTCATTAGCATTAAAAACAAACCGATCGCAATTAGTAACAGATAGACTAATGTTTTTTCATTTAAACCAACTAAAATTTGCCGTTTATAAAACAGATTGCCAATCACATCAATGCACCATAAAGCGACTGAAGACAGCACCGTAAGTTTTCCAGAATTAAACATTCCACCTATAAGTTCACTATTATAAAAATCATTTTTTAATAACAACTTTGTCGCCTTTCTTAATTTCCACAACGCAGCCACAAAAACAGCATAAATCAAAACCTCTAAAAAGGTGAAAACATAAAGCACTCTTTCAGTTTTAAAAATTAATGCATCATATTTTAAACCAATAACATCTTGTTTTACACCAAAGAGCATCATTACAAAAAATAAAATCCCCAAACTAAGACCGATTAGCAGAAGAAAAATAATAACATTTAGTATCGAATAAAGCGATCTTGCGAGGTTCATAATTATTGTTTTACAATAACAAACATATAAAAATTATTGATAAACAATAATTTTGTGTCAAATAAAGCGCAATTAATGCTATACATCGCCCAGATTTTTAAAACCTAATTGCACTCACTATCTTTACAGTATGCAAAATACATTCGTTACCATAGCTAGATATCAATATTCGTCTGAAGCCCAGATTGTAAAAGGCCGTTTAGAAGCAGACGGTATTGACGTTTTTCTAAGCGATAATATTACTATTGATACAGATCCTTTAGTGAGTAATGCTATTGGTGGGGTAAAACTAAAAGTACTAGCAAAAGATGAAAAAGAGGCGCGAAACATTTTAGCGTCAATACAAGTACACTCACTAGATGATAACGGCAACCCAATTATATGCCCAAATTGCGGAGAGCAACACATAAGCATATACTCTACGATAACAGATTTTAAATCCTTTATAGCATTTTTAGCTGGTTTTATTTTTGGCACACTGCCTTTTAGTACCCGTTATAAATATAAATGTGAAGATTGTAGTGTTGAATTTCCTATACCATAAGCACTAAACCGTTAGAGCGTTAAACGCCTGTTTTAAAATTTTTACGACGTGCGCTATTTCATCAGTGTTTAAATGCCCAAAGCCTAACCTAATAGCGCAGATATCTTTGTTTTGATACAAAATAGTTTTAGGTAAAAATAAACTATATGTTTTTGCTTTTTCAGCAAGTTGAACCAATGATATTTTAGAATTAAAACACAACCAAACCGCCAACCCCCCTTTTGGCACTTGCCATGTTGCGTAATCTGCAAAGTGTGTGTTTAGACAGGTATTTAAACAATCTCGCCTTTGTTTATAAACCGTTATATTTTTCTTAATTAACCGATGAATTTCCCCTTCAGAAATAAGATCTGCCAATATTTGTTTTTGAATTAAATCTCCTTGTTTGTCTAACATTTGTAGATAGTTTTTGGCTTCGCTAATAATAGGCTCTGGTGCTACCATAAAACCAATCTGAAAACTAGGAAAAAAAGACTGACCTAACCTACCTAAATAAATAACAACACCATCACTATCTGCTGTTGCCATGGGTAACATAGCAGACCCACTAAACTGAAAATCGTAATCAAAATCATCTTCAATAATTGCAAAACCGTAAACTTTAGCTAAATAGAGCAATCGTAAACGTCTTTCGGCAGTAAGTGTTACACAAGTAGGATATTGCCTATGTGCACAAACATACACACAACGAATACTACCTTTTGTAAAGTTTTTTTCAATAAAATCTACATCAATACCATGGTCATCAACAGGAATCGTTTTTATTTTAGCACCCGCTTGCTGAAAAATCATATTAGACTTATAATGGCTTAAACTCCCCACAATAACAACATCATTTTTCTGAATAAGCAGTCGCGAAACAATGTACAAACTCATCTCTGTACTTCGTGTACTTAAAATATTATTAGGTTTTATATGAAAACCACGTGTACCATTTAAATAATTACAAAGTTGGTTTCTAAACGTGTCATAAGATTGATGATGGGTTTGGTTCCATTTTGAAATTAGTGATGCACGTTTCATTGAGGCACTATACCATCTCGAAAACTGATGTGTAGGATGCAATCTTAAATCAGGTTGCCCGTCGTTAATAATATATTTACACTCTGATAACTCTTGCGTAGAAGCCAAATTAAACGATGATTGAAACGGAAAGGCTGTAGTTTCTGGGTAAGCATTTAGCTTATCTAAACCTTGTAAAGCACCTTTTATAGCCGCAGTTTTCTTTTCGGGCACCAATACAAACGTTCCTTTATTAGCCACAATATCTACCCAACCCTGAGACGCCAGCTCTTCATAAACAGCAACCGCTGTATTTCTATTTATAGAAAGTAAAGTACTAAACGTACGTGTTCCTGGCAAAGCCGTACCTTCTAATAAATAACCACGCTGTATGGCATTTATAATTTGTTGTGCTATTTGAATATAAATTGATGTACTTGGTGATTTTTCAAAAAATATTAATGATTTAAGCAGCGCATTAACCGGACTATTCATAGTTTTAAAACTGGACTATTTTAATGATCCGGAAAGTTACTAATTTTGCACGCTCAAAACACATAAATACATCTAGTTATGAAATTTCGCGCATTTTACTTGTTACTTTTCACCTATTCATTAGCGCTACAAGCACAAGATTTAGAAAAAGAGCAGCAACTCGATTCTATAACATTAACCTCAGCGCGCATAGACCTTCCTTTTAGAGAAAACTCTAGAACCATAAATATTATAACCGCAGCAGACATAAAAAACAGTGCCGCTGTAAATATTGCAGACCTGCTGCAACAAGTTGCAGGAGTAGATGTAAGACGTCGTGGTACCGGTGGTAGCCAAGCCGATTTACATATTAGAGGTGGTGGTTTTGACCAAACCCTCTTACTAATAGATGGTATAAAAATGGACGATGCGCAAACCGGTCACCATACCATGAATGCCGCTTTACCCTTAGAAGTAATCGAGCGTATAGAAATTATAAAAGGACCAGCAGCACGTGTTTTTGGACAAAATGCATTTACAGGTGCTATAAATATTGTAACTAAAAAAAGCCTAAAGACTAAAGTTTCGACCAATTTAGAAACAGGATCTTTTGGGCAGCTCAATGGTAATATCACTGTAGGATCAGACTTAGAGAATTCATCTCATATTGTACATTTAGGTCGTGTAACATCCTCGGGGTACCGTATTAACTCAGATTATGATAATGCCAATTACTTTATAAAAAGTGTATTTAATAAAAAAGAACAACCTATAGAGATGATCGCTACTTTTTTTGAGCGTAAATTTGGTGCAGAAAACTTCTATACAACCAATCCTTCATTTAACGAATATGAAGAAACCCAAAACAGTTTAATCGCCTTTACCACACAATTTAAATCTGAAAAACTAAAAATTAGTCCACGTGTGTATTGGAAACGAAACCAAGACATATTTCTTTTAAGACGTTTTGAACCTAACTTTTTTAGAAATGTACATATTTCGGACAAAATGGGAGTTGAAGCTAATGCAGCATACACCTCTAACCTAGGAGTCACCGGGTTTGGCGTAGATGTCTCTAAAATATACTTACGTAGTAATAATTTAGGTCATCGTAATCGCTTTATGGCCAGTGCATTTTTAGAGCACAGATTTCAATTATTAGATAACAGACTAGATATTACACCTGGCGTTGCCATAACCTATTTTTCAGACTTCAAGTTTAATGCTTTCCCTGGTTTAGACGTTGGCTTTGATGTTTCTAAAGATGTAAAAATTTATGGAAATATAGGGTATACTTACAGAATCCCAACATATACAGATCTATTTTATTCAGATCCGCGAACCAACGGAAATCCAGATTTAGAACCTGAAGAAGCTTTTGCTCAAGAGTTAGGAGTTAAATATACAACCTCAGAATTTAGAGCCACTTTAGCCATTTTTAATAGAGATGCTAAAAACCTTATCGATTATTTAAGACCAAATGTTACCGAAGAAATTTTTACAGCAACTAACATTACCGAAGTCAACACAAAAGGTTTAGAATTTGATGCAGCTTATAATTTTAAAGCCAACGGTTTTACGCAAACACTAGCTTTTGGTTATGCTTTTTTAGATGATAATATTCTTGAACAAAATGAAGATTTATCGCGTTACGCTCTAAACACATTAAAACACCAATACACCACAAGATTAAGTACACAATTATTTAAAAACATGCGCCAAAATATCGTTTATAAATATGCCGAACGTACTACTGGACAAACATATAATGTTTGGGATGCATCATTAATTTACCAATTAAAACAAATGGAATTAAGCATTACAGCAAGTAATATTTTTGATGCTGATTATATTGAAACTGGTTTTACTCCGATGCCACCAAGTAATGTTTTATTTGGTTTACGTTACAGTTTTAAATAAAAATATATAGTTATCATTCCCAACTAATGCACCCTAAAATTGGTCCCCTTAAAGTTGCTAACTGCAGACTATAGTAAGCAGCTTTGAGGGGACCTGAAGGGTATCATCTAAAAATATTTTTAAAAATACCTGTAACAAAATTCTTTCGTTTACTACTTATACTTAGAAAGCAGGTCAGTATCTAAACTCTTACGGATTACGACGTATAAAAACGGCGCGACTTACAATAGCCATACAATTATAAGAGACATTTGCACTTTAGGTTATTAAAACCCCAAAAGAAACATAAAATTAACAAAGACCTCATAACGTCTTAATTAGTAATGGTATTGGGACTAATTTACTTTCAAAATAAGATAGATATATCTTACAATGGTCGTATATTTATTAACTCTATTTAAATCTTACAATTATGGCAGAATGGTTTGCAAGTTTAGAATTTTTACCCAAAATATATTGGATAATTGCCATTATAGGTTCGCTTATTTTTTGTGTCGTTATGCTCATGGCCTTTATTGGCGGTGACACTGATGATTTCGATGCTGATGTTGAGGCAGGTTTTCAGTTTATATCTTTTAAAAACCTAGTTGGCTTTTTTACCATTTTTGGATGGACAGGCATAGCTTGTATCGATGCAGGCTTATCAACACCAATTATACTTATTACTTCCGTAATATCTGGTTTACTAATGATGGTGATTATGGCCGCTTTATTTTATTTTATAAGCAAGCTATCAGACAGCGGTACCTTAAATTATAAAAATGCACTCGATGCTATTGGCGAGGTGTATTTAACTATTGGCGCCGATCGTTCTAGAATGGGTAAAGTCACATTAAGAGTTCAAGGAGCAATGCGCGAGCTCGATGCGCTTACAGACTCATTAACTCCTTTAAAAACGGGAACCATTATAAAAGTAGTCGACGTAACATCTAATGGTATTCTTATCGTTGACCAAACCCGACAACCCATAGAAATATCAACAAAAGCAATAGAAACAGAAAAAAACAACTTATTAAATAATTAAAAAAAATACTAACCCTTAAACGTAACTATATGAAATTACTCAGTATTCAAAACACAGTAAATATGGATGGCTTAGGCATACCTATGGTAGGTATCTTTGTCATCTTATTTATAATATTAACACTCATCATATTAGTAAAGCGTTACAAACGCTGTCCATCAGATAGAATTTTAGTGGTTTACGGAAAAGTAGGAGGAGGTCAATCTGCTAAATGTATTCATGGTGGAGCTGCTTTTATTATTCCTGTAATTCAAGATTTTGAATTTTTAGAATTAACACCTATTTCAATTGAGGTTAACTTAATAAATGCATTATCAAAACAAAATATTCGTGTTAACGTACCATCGCGTTTTACAATTGGTGTATCTACCGAGCCAGGTGTTATGCAAAATGCGGCAGAACGTTTATTAGGCTTGGGACAAAATGAAATACAAGATTTAGCACAAGAAATTATTTTTGGTCAGTTACGTTTAGTGGTAGCTTCAATGGATATTGAAGAAATTAATAATGATCGTGATAAATTCTTAACTAATATTTCTGAAAGTGTAGAAACCGAATTGCGTAAAGTAGGTTTAAAGCTCATCAACGTTAATATTACGGATATTGTTGATGAATCTGGGTACATTGAAGCACTCGGTAAAGAAGCGGCAGCACATGCAATTAACGCTGCCCGTAAATCTGTTGCAGAAAAGACTAGAGATGGTTCTATTGGTGAAGCTAACGCTGTACAAGATGAACGTACCCAAGTCGCAGCGGCTAACGCGCAAGCTGTAGAGGGTGAAAATGCAGCTAAAATATCAGTAGCAAATTCAGACTCACTACGTCGTCAGCGTGAAGCAGAGGCAGAACGTGTGGCAATTGCATCAGAAAAAGTACAAAGTGCAAAAGCCTTACAAGAGTCTTATGCCGCAGAGCAAGAAGCCGAAACCGCAAGAGCAGAACGCGAGCGTTCTTCACAAATGGCAGATATCATTGTACCTGCTGAAATTGATAAGAAAAAAGTTGAAATTGATGCTGAAGCTGAAGCTGAACGTATTAGAAGAAAAGCAAAAGGTGAAGCAGACGCTATTTTATTTAAAGCTCAAGCCGAAGCACAAGGACAGTTTGAAGTATTAACAAAGCAAGCTGCAGGTTTACAAGAAATTGTAAGAGCTGCTGGCAATAACAGTAGAGATGCCGTATTATTATTAATTGCAGATAAATTACCAGAACTAGTACAAATACAAGCTGATGCTATTAAGAACATTAAAATTGATAAAGTGACCGTTTGGGATAATGGCGGAAGCAGTGAAGACGGAAAATCGTCTACAGCAAACTTCTTATCTGGTATGTACAAATCTGTACCACCTTTACAAGAAATGTTTAATATGGCTGGTATGGATTTACCTGAATACTTAAAAGGTAAAGACAAAAAAGTAATTGACGCAGAAGACGTTGAGATTGACACCGCTAAATAAAACAAGTACCACTCTAAAAGTCCACTTTTAAAAAAGTGGACTTTTTACATTTAAGCCTTAACTATGGATGTATATATATTTAAAAGAAAACATTTATTGTGGCAATATATACTAGGAATTTTTGCTGTAATCGCTGGAGTATTAGCTTTAATTCGTGATATAAAAGGGGTAGTTCCTTTGTTTATTGGAGGTTATTTATTAATTGAAAATGGGATCGCCATAAACTTTGATAACAAAACCTACAGGTCTTTTAGATCTATTTTTGGGATTACCATAGGACCATGGAAACCGTTACCTAATATTGAGTATATCTCTGTGTTTAAAACTACGGAAGTGACTACTGTTTGGGCTAGTAGTGCAAGTACAAATGTGTCGCGTGCGGTAATTAAAGTAAATCTATTTTATGATACCAACAAAAAGATTGAAGTCTACATCACAAAAGATACTAATACTGCCTTTGACCGAGCTAAGTCTATAGCTTCAAAATTAAATATAGATATCTTGGATGCAACCACTACAGAATCTAAGTGGCTGTGATAAAATTAAAACAAAATAGCTATTTGTTTTTTAATGCGTTATTACGTCTCTGGTGTAAATACAGATTTTCTTGTAATTAAAGCAATAACTATAAACACCACAAACAAAATAATCTGACCCACCAAATAACCAAAACCATATTCGGTTAATCGATTAAAATCAGTTGCGATAATTTTAATAATATTTACAATTAAAAAAAACGACACTATGGCCGCAATATAAAATATAATTTTCTTCATAAGATAAAAAAAATAAGAAGTTGGTCTTAAGACCAACTTCTTAAAAATACTATTTAGTTACTGTAGTTGTACTTGGAGAATAAATTCCGAAAGTTATAGCAGAAACTAATCCGTTTACAAATGTTTGTCTCGTATGTACAGTGTAATCTTTTGCACCATCAGCCATAGCTTTTGAGTCAGATACACCTACAGGAGCTAAACCATAAATTACATAATGATTCCATTTTGTAACTTTAGAACTTCCTTGAGCTCCTTTTCCTACTACACTTGTGTAAGAGTAACAAGAAGTTAATAACATAGACACTGCAAAAGCTACAGTCATCATTTTCATTGATTTTTTAATCATCTTAGTTGATTTTAAATTAAACATTATTTATAAATACTCATTGAGAGTTTTGAGTCTGTTATCTCTAAAACTATATAGGTTACAATTCATTAAACAGATGTTTAAACCTTTTTTAATAACGCACTGAAAAATATAATCAATCTCAAACGTACGAAAAATAGTTCGTAATCTAGTGATTAATATTAAAAGCTAGTTCTATTTTAAAAGAATTAATTTTTTGCTAAAATTTTAATATTAGACGAGTTAGCATATTTAAAATAAAAAAAAGTAGTCGCGCAATACATTGGTATTACTCAAATATATTGTGCCTCAATTTTATAGACGATTCAAAAAAACTTTAAGAAACACTAAAAGATTTAGTGAAATTTATACTAACAATTTTTATACTGTATAATTGCAATAACTCAATACAATCTAAAGATAAGCATTGTAAAAAAGTTTAATTAACCTCAACAAGTTCAGTTAGTTTAACATCAATAATAGTTTACAATTTGTATATTTACAGCTAGATTTTTTTAAAACAAATAATATGAAAAACACCCTCTTTATAGCATTATTAATTAGCTTTTCTTTTTGCAATTCTCAAGCATTTAGCGGTAAAGGCGATAGTAAATTTCAAGTAGGTGCTAACTTTCAAAATAACGGCACCGGCTTAAACGTATCTTATGATTATGGTATTGGAGAAAACATCTCTTTGGGACTGTCTTCTACCTACCTTTTGGGTGTTGAAGAAAAAATAGATGCAAAATTTGGAGATCGCTACGATCTTAGAGCACGTTTTAATGCTAATATTGGAAATGTTTTAGCCATTGACAAAAATTTTGATTTATACCCTGGTTTAAGTTTTGGTTTAAAGAATTTTGGTGGCCATTTGGGTGCACGTTATTTTTTTACAAACGGTTTTGGTCTTTATACAGAATTTAATGTACCGTTTGCAGAGTACAATCCGGACGATTTATCACCAGCTGAAGAATTACACAACCAATTTACAATACACATTGGAGCCTCTTTTAATTTATAAATCATAAGACTCTTAATTCTAAGGAAAACCTTTTTCAATACGTATTGAAAAAGGTTTTTTTATAAGTGCTCATTAATTTTTTCGTAAATAAGATGAGATTCCCAACCACGGTATAAAAGATAATCTGCTATTTTCTTTTTCTTTTTATAAATGTTCTTTTCGGTAACTTGATCTATACGCTTTTGCACAAGTGCATCTAGTGTATCAAAATAGTCATCTAAATCTATTTCTTGCAATGCCGTATCAATACTATATTTAGAAACATCTCTAAATTTTAGCTCTCTTACTAACCGTACTTTTCCCCATTTCTTAATTCTAAATTTCCCCCTAACAAATGACTTAGCAAACCGTTCTTCGTTAAGAAAATTATGTGTAATTAAGTGTACTATAATTGTATCTACAACCTGAGGAATCATTCTCATTTCCATGAGTTTAGAACGTACTTCTTTATGACACCGCTCTTGATATGCGCAGTAATTTTCAAGCTTTTTTTGCGCTTCGTCGACCGTATATGTTTTTTGTGGATTCAAGCACCTAAATTATAACATTTTAACGCATATTTGATAGTAATATATAGATAAAACAAATATTTCCCTCATGAAAAAAAGTTACGTTCTAACGCTGCTATTAATTTTAAGTTTTTTTAGTATTGCTTTTGGGCAAACAATTATTTATGCCGAAGACTTTACTGGTCAGAATGGAAAAGGAGCCTTTGGTATTATACCCGCTATTGATATTACTGGTGTTAATTGGTCTATAGACATTTCAGCAGCAACGCTTTTAGACGAGGAAGATTTTTTTCTTGTAGACAATGAAACCATTAGGGCTAGAGACTTAAACGGTTCAGCAATTTGGCTATCGCCTTTTATTGATATCTCTGCATTTACTAATATTCAATTTTCTCTAGAAGCCTCTGAAACTGGCAACATGAATCCTGGTGACAGTTTTGTAACAGAATACAGTATTGATGGCGCAGCTTGGACAGTAGCAACGACGAATGGTACAATTACCGATGATTTTATACCTACCACAGTTTCTGATAATGGTTTAGCTGGTAACACTATACAACTAAGAGTTACAATGACTAATAATGGTAATGGAGAAAATCATCGCTTAGACAATATACTAATTGAAGGAACAGCGCCTGTAAATGCTGCTGTAATTGTTAACCCAAACACTATTAATGGTTTTGGTTATGTTGAAGGCGAAAATTCTTTTCAAGAGAATACATTTACAATACAAGGCTTTAATTTAACAGCAGATATCGTTTTAACCGCACCCGCTAATTTTGAAATATCTACAACTTCTGGTGCTACATTTGGCAATACAGTTACACTCAACCCAGCTGGTGGCACAGTAAATCTCACTACAATTTATTTGAGATTAGTAAACGGATTAATAAGCAATACCTATAATGGAAATCTAACAGCTATATCTACTGGTGCAGCAACTCAAACTATTAATGTAAGTGGTGAAGTTACATTACCAATTGCTGACTGTTCAGAGCTAATTATTTCTGAATACCATGAGGCTGCTGGTGGAACAGCAAATGAAAAATTTATAGAAATCTACAACCCTAGCAATACGGTTATCGATCTGTCTAATTATAAATTAGCACGGTATAATAATGGAAGTGGGATCCCAAATTATTTAAACCTATTGGGCTTAATAAATCCTTATGACACTTACTTAATTTCAAGAGACGCATCTACTTTGTGCACTAGTGGACTTGCAGATTTATGCACCATAAGTAATGTTTTAAACTTTAATGGTAATGACGTAATTGCACTTCAAACACTTGGTGGGGAAAATATTGATGTTATAGGTATTATAGGTAATGCAGATATTTTTGCTCAAAATGTTGTTCTTAGAAGAAATGCTGATATAGCGATCCCTACTGTAACTTATGATGCCTCACAATGGGTTGCTATAACTTCTAATGACACCACTAATTTAGGGAGACATTTAAGCGATTGTCAATGTGCAAACTCTACAACCTGGACAGCAACTGGCTGGGACAATGGTGCACCAAATATAAACACAGTAGCTTATATAAATGCTAATTATGACACCAACTTAAACGGAGGAAGCTTTACAACTTGTACATTGATAATTAATGCCGAACTAAGAGTAAATAACAGTCAGTTTGTAGATGTTGAGAACGATGTATATGTTGAAAATACGGGCTCAATAATAGTTGAGTCTCAAGGCTCATTTATCCAAAACGGTGTTGGTGCAAATGCCGGAAAATTTGTACGCAATGGTACAGGAAATTCTCAGGTAAATAAATTTACATCGCCACTAAATAATTGGTATGACTATACGTATTGGAGCTCACCTGTAGCAAATGCAGACGTAGATATTGCCTTAGGTTTTGCAAATCCAGAAAGACGTTTTTTCTACAATGCAGCTAATTTTGAAGATTTAGATGGTGATGATATTGACGATGATGGTAATGATTGGACTTTAGCTACAGGAACAGGAGTAATGGAAATTGGGCGTGGTTACGCTGCCACACACACGCAGATAGGTTTTATAGCTGGCTTTTCTTACCAATATAATTTTTTAGGTGCACTAAATACTGGAGACTATGCTTTTCCGCTAGCTTTTAATGGTGCAAATACGAGTAGTTGGAACTTAGTTGGAAACCCTTATCCTTCTGCCATAGATACAGATATCTTATTTGCTAATAATACCGCGATAGACAATGTAGTTTATCTATGGTCTCATTTTAGAGCGCCCTTAAATACAAATCCAGGCAACGAAGTATTAAACTTTAATCAAAGTGATTATCTTATTATTAACGGCACTATGCCAACAGGTAATGGTAGCGACTTAAATGGAGATGGTGTGGTTGATGCGTTAGATATACCTGATACTAAAATTCCGTCTGGACAAGCCTTTTTTGTAAGTAGTACATCGGCGAACCCTATTCGTTTTGATAATAGTATGAGACTAAGTGGCAATAATGCTAATGATGAATTTTATAGAACTGCTAATCCACCTTCAGACACGAGTCCAACAAACAGATTATGGATTAATTTAAACTCAGATACTGGTATATACAGCCAAACAGGTATTGGTTATGTGGCTGGTGCTACAGATAGTTTTGATGGTATGAGCTATGACGCTAGGCGAAATGAATCTTATACTAATGCAGCATCAATTTACTCAATAATTGATGGTTTTAACGATATAAAATTTGCGATACAGGGTAAAGCAATTAATACACTTACAGAACAAGAAATAATACCTTTAGGTTTTACAACTAACGTTAGTGAAGCTAGTATATATACCATTAAAGTTCTTAAATTTGAAGGAGATTTCCTAAGCACCAATCCTATTTATTTAAAAGATAACTTAGTAGGAGCTATTCATAATCTTAAGGATGCAGACTATAACTTTACTTCAGGAGTTGGTGAGTTTAACAACCGTTTTGAAATTATATTTAACAATAACATCCTTTCTATTGAAGATACTATAGCAGATGCCAATGCAGTAACACTTGTTGAATTATTAAACGGTGACGTTGAAATTAAAATAACAAATAACTTTAAGATAACTAAGGTTGATATTTTTGATATTACAGGAAGACATGTTTATAATTTAAGCGGAAACAGCTCAACAGAAGTTTATGACTTATCTAAACTTAGTAAAGCCGCTTATATTGCCAAAATAACCTTGTCTAACGGACAAGTTATTAGCAAAAAGGCAATAAAGCAAAAGTAATTTAGTAACAATAAATAACATTTAAAAAAGCTTCATTTATAAATGAAGCTTTTTTATTTCTGTGTTTAGAGTGTATATTTTAAAGCCAATATTAAATTTCTACCAGGTGCAGAAATACCAGAAGAATATGGCCTATAACGTTGGTCTGTAATATTTTCTAAACTTGCTGTAATACTAAAATTAGTATTCCATTGGTATTGTGAACGCAAGTTAAATGTATGCCAAGCTGGTGCAAAAGGGTTTCCATTATTATCAGTAGCATAGATGTAGTCTTTTTCAGCTTCAGACGGAGCTAACTGATTAAAAGATAATTCATCATTATAAACTAAAAAAGCATCTAATTGTAACTTATTCTTTTTCCAAATAAAATGGGTGCGACCAAAATGTGGTGCTATATGTCTAATAGGTACTTCGATACCTTCATTTTCTTCTGTACCGCCAATAACATTGTATTGCGAACGCAACTTTAAATGTTTTGTAAAGTTAACCTCAACACCAACTTCAAAACCATAAATCCATGCTTTAGATGCATTTTGTATGGCCTGAATATTACTTAATTCCCCATCATAAATAATTTGAGTTTCACCATTTAATTCAAAATCTCGTCTAATTAATGCATTATCTAAAAATGTATAATAGGTGGCTAAATCTAAAATAATTTTATCATTAAAATTTAATTTTAAACCAAGTTCACCACCATAGGCATATTCTGCTTTTAGATTTTTATTAGGCACTACTACAGAGCCTGGCTCGCTATCAAACACTTTACCTATATCATCTATGTTTGGAGCTCTAAAAGCGCTAGATGCATTAAGTTTCCATTGTATTATAGCACTTGGCGACCATGTAATACCAGCTGTACCAGTAAGTGCACCTGTATTAACTTGTGCATCATTAAACGGTAAATTTAAAAACACATTATTTTCTGTAAAATCTGCATTTGCAATAACCTGATTATAACGTAAACCCGACTGAAAAACAAAAGTTGCATTTGGCTTGTACTTTAAGCTAGCGTAACCAGCCATAGACTGCCAGTTAGAACCATTAGGATAACGTGTAACATTGGCTACGCTTGTATTGGTGTCTATATTATCTTCTCGCCCTTTAGAGCCTACAGTATTATATAAATACTCAATACCATAAAACAGAGACGTTTTAGAACTTAATCTTTTTTCTAAATCTAAATTAAAAGATAAGGCATCTACGTTTTCTGATCTTACTTCTCGTAATGCAGACTGAAAATCTCTATCGCTTCTACTTTCTTGAAAATTTTGGTAGGCTGCTGTTGCCTGTAGCTTATCGTATAAATTAGAACTGCTACTCATTTTTGTAAGTTGCAGATTTCCCATAAACCATTGTTGTGGTCCATACTGCCATTTGGCAGATCGTAACAGTTCACCTCGAGGTCTAATTAACCTATCATATCTTGGGTAATCTGATGTTGTAGAAAAATACAAACCCAAATCAAAATTTAAATTATCAGACGGTTCATACCTTACCTTTTGCATTAAATTAACTTGGTTATAACCTGTTGGAACCTGCACTTGCGGGTTTGGATTTGTACGTATAATATCTTCACCATTTTCTCTAACCACGTATTCGTTTCTTAAATAATCTAAAGGGCCTTTACTTCCCATTCTTAAATCATCAAAATCTGTATAACTTACACTGGTTAAAAACGCCCATTTTTTATAACCGAGATTAAAGTCAAAATGTCCTGTTTTTTCGTTATTTGCAGTAGCATGTCTAGTTAAAACATTAGCTTTTAAAAACAAGTCGTCTTTATAAGACAATTGTGGTTTTTTTGTGTAAAAACTCATTACACCACCTATAGCATCACTACCATAAACTACAGAACCTGCACCAAGTGTAACTTCTGTATTTTGAACTGTAAAAGGGTCTACTGAGATTACATTTTGAAGATTACCACCTCTAAATATGGCATTATTCATTCTTACACCATCTACCGTAATTAACAATCTGTTAGTAGAGAAACCTCTAATCATTGGGCTACCACCACCAAGTTGGCTTTTTTGAATATATATGTTACCTGTATTTTCTAATAAATCTGCACTTGTTTGTGGGTTTGCAAACGCAATTTGTTTTGCGCTTACACTCACAATTGTTTGTGGTATATCGCGTTTACTTTGTTCAAATTTAGATGCAGATATTACAATCTGATTTAAACTTTCTATATTGGGCAAGAGGTAAACTGTATAATTACTTTGTGCTATTTCAGATTTTTTTATTTGTGTTTTTACAAACAAAATACTTTGAAAAAAAATAGCCTCATCGCTACCAAACTTATCTAATAAAGCGTTTCCATTACTATCGGTTACTACATATTTCGTTTTCTTTAAATTATAAAGGGCTACACCAGGTATTGGCTCATTTGTACCCTCTTCTAACACTGTAATTGTTTGAGAAAAACTAACTAAAGTAAACAGAAAACAAAAAAAAGGTAAAATTATAAAGTGTTTTACTTTCAAATTAATAGACATAAAATTCTTTTCGTATAAATAGCCTTAATGAAACACATCATTAAGCACTTGTAAAGATTTTGGCTTTTTAAAACCACCCAAATGTAATTCAAAATAATGCAATAACATGTTCAAAAAATCTTGTCTTTGCTTTGCATTAATTTTAATTAAATCTAAATCGTCAAAATTTGTGCCTAACAAGGATTTTAGTAGTGTTAAATTTTCACCAGAGATAGAATATATACTACTTTCTACAGCCTCAAAAACACCCGATTCTAAATTAAAATAATCTAATTCATTAAATTTTCGCTCTGGCTGAAATCCAAGATAACGGGTTAATTTTAATAGAAATAATAAATGAAAATTCGAGAATTTGTCTTCGTTATCTAAATACTGAAGTGCTGTTTCTATATAATTATATAAGTCTAAATTCTTTTCTTCTTCCTTTAATACAGTTGAAAGAATTTCGGAAAGAAACAAAACAATAGCACTTTTATAAATATTGGTATGTAGACTTTTATAAATATAATTTAGCTTAATTTCTTTTATAGAATGTAACGATTGGTTGGGCTTATAGCTTTCTTCTATTTGAAGTTGTGATAAGGCTTGAAAATAGACTGTTTTAGACTGGCTTTTTTTAGATCTTAAAACACCACGTAAAATATAACTTACCACACCTCGCTCTTGTGTGTAGCATTTTACTATAAGATCGTAATCTCTAAATTTTATTTTTGAAAGAACAAGACAATTGTTTTTTGAGAGCATAGCTACCTTACAATAAGCACTTTAATAACCTTGGTCTCAAAAGAATCTAAATCTGAAATCATAACTAAATACACACCTGTTCTTACCACAGAATTACCTAGATTTTTACCATTCCATATTGCTGTACCACCATCTATTGCAAAATTATAATTGGCGCTTGAAGATCTTAAGTTAACATTAGACTGCGCCTCGGCAACCAAATTACCTTCAATATCTGTAATTTTAATATTAACACGGTCTGTTAATCCACTAATTTTAACCCCTTTATTAATATCGTTTAAATCGTTAAAACCAAGAATATTATATTCTGGTCGTACAGGATTAGGATATGCAAATGCAGCTTCTAAAGTCTCTTCGGGTTTTGAACCACCTGCTTTAAATGCTACTAAGCCTTGAGTCGTTGCAATATAAACAACACCATTGTCTGAGTCTAAAGCAATATCACTAACTCTGTTAGATGGTAATGGTGAGTTATCTGTTGTAAAATGATAAATTGTATTTTGCCCATCTGAAGAGAAATAAAATGCGCCAGAATCTGATGTTGCTACCCATTTATTATTAGAACCGTCTACCTCAATATCTGTAATAGATTGCCCTTCTAATAACTCTTTAGGAATACCATCTTCTAAAATAATTATTTGACTTAATACTGGGTTGGGGTCGTTATAAAAACCGGCTGTATTAAACAAGACACGCAATCCTGTTGTGGTACCAATCCATAATTGATTTCTATCATCTAAGGCTAAAGCTGTAAATCTAGAAAATGGAGCTACATTTTGTGCTTCAGAATTTAAGTTTCGTAACGGATTGGATGCAACACTTTCATTATAAGCCAATAAGCCATTAGAATAAGAACCTATCCATTTTGTTCCATTATTATCTATTTCTATTTCAAAAAAACCAAGTTCGTCTAATAATGGGTTTTCTATTAAGCTAGAAAAACTATAACCTTGCCAATTGCCTGTAATTGGATCATAAGATTTTAAAGCACTATCAACTCTACTGGTTAAAGACCATAGTAAGCCATTATTATCAAACTCTGAGTCTGTTACTCTTAAACTTATAAAGTTTGGTGCACCCGGAATAATTAAAGATTCTAGTCCGCTATTGTCTTGGTTATATAACACTGTTGGCTCAAAATCATTTATTTCTAAAATACCATCATTTACAGAGCTAATAAAAACTTGATTTGGATTAAATATATTAACCGAAATTTCAGATAAATTTCTGGCTCCGAGCACTCCACTAAAAGGGATATTCTCCCATTGCTCATTGTTAAAATAACTAACACCTCGCGATCTAAAAGGAGCAGGGTTAACTGATGCTGTATAATCACCAAAAGAAGCCCAAACAGACTGAGAATCTGCATTAATTCTAAACACACTATTAAATAGTGGGCCGTTTGGTTTAATCTCAGTGTATAAATTAGTTTCTGTTATCTGAGCTTCAAGAACACCAAAATCTTCTGTGCCTATATAAACAAAATCATTAAGCATTGTCGCTGATGTAAAATTGGTATTAAAATCTGCATTTGGTTGAAATGTATTTACCAATTGTATATTGGTATTGTACACCTGAATGCTATTAGTAAATGAATAAATTAAATTAGTGGCAGTAGATTTACTATCTATAGGTAATTGATCTAAAAGAAACAACTGATTAAAAGACGTGGGTTCAATTTCAAACAATGCTCTATTAGCCCTTACACTATATACCTTATTATTAAAGGTATTCATAGTAATAAAGTTACCAGGTAAAAGTGTTTGCCATTGCTGAAAATCTATTAAATTAGGATTAGTAAGATTTGCTTTTTTTAAACCATTATTGCTTGAGCATGCCACGTAAATTTCATTTTCTAATACAGAAACTTGATTTACCGTAATTTGGGCACCACCATTACCTAAAAAATAAGTGTCACCAAATTCTAAACGCTCTAAATCGTAAACCGAAACACCAAAATCTGTTGATATATATACGAGACCATTATTTTCATAAAAATGATTAATCCCTTTATTTTCAGGGTTAATATTGGCTTTATCTAATATATCTACTATGGTTAGTACAGATCTATCTGTCTCTGAGTATAGCTCTATTAAACCACTACCATAGCCTATTAACACATATTGATAAATTTCGCTGTAATATAGTGTAGTAATATCTTGACCAGATAAACCTTCTACAGTAGTAATTGTTGTTAATTCTAAAGAAAGCGGATCGTATTGAAACACACTATTTTGTGCTGCAGCATAAATTTTATTATTACCCGCTACAACATCTACAATAGTATTATATGAAAAATGAGGTTCCCAAAGTGCTGAAAAATCTTGACCATAACTCTTGGTAAAAACCAACAACAGTATTAAAATTGCCTTTGCAGTGATTTTTTGCATTAAAAATTAATTTTTTCAAATATATTTAATACTAACGATAATATCTGTTCTATCATATATATATGTACTAAAAAAGCCTTTATAGAGTATATAAAGGCCTTAATAAATGTTTATACGATTTAATTATATAACACCTTGTGCTATCATTGCATCAGCAACTTTAACAAAGCCAGCAATATTTGCTCCTTTTATATAATCTACAGAGCCATCGTCTTCTTTACCATACGCAACACAAGAATCATGAATATCTTCCATAATATCTTTTAGTCTTGCATCAACTTCTTCTCTCGTCCAACTTAGACGTAATGAATTTTGACTCATTTCTAAACCAGACGTTGCTACACCACCAGCATTAGATGCTTTACCAGGTGCAAACAATATTTTTGCTTTTTGAAATTCGTGAATTGCTTCTGGCATAGAAGGCATATTTGCCCCTTCAGACACACACATACAGCCGTTTGCTATAAGTTGTTTTGCCTCATCGCCATTTAGCTCATTTTGTGTTGCACATGGCAAAGCAATATCACATTTAACAGACCAAGGTCTCTCGCCTGCTATATATTTTGCAGTTGGGTACTTATCTACATAAGCACTAATTCTGCCTCTTTTTACATTTTTAAGGTCCATTACAAAGTTTAATTTCTCTGTATTGATACCGTCTTCGTCTAATATATAACCACCAGAATCTGATAGTGTTAATATAGTAGCGCCTAACTCAATAGCCTTTTCGGCAGCATATTGTGCCACATTACCCGAACCAGAAATAACTACTTTTTTACCTTCAAAAGAATCGTTCTTTAACTTTAACATGTTTTGTGCAAAATATACATTACCGTAACCTGTTGCCTCTGGTCTTATTAAAGAGCCACCCCAAGATGCACCTTTACCAGTTAAAACACCAGTAAATGTATTGTTTAGTTTTTTGTACATCCCAAACATAAAACCAATTTCTCTTGCGCCAACACCAATATCACCTGCAGGTACATCTGTGTTATGCCCAATATGTCTGTATAACTCTGTCATAAACGCATGGCAAAAACGCATAATTTCGTTATCTGATTTTCCTTTTGGATCAAAATCAGAACCACCTTTACCACCACCCATTGGTAATGTTGTTAATGAGTTTTTAAATACCTGCTCAAAAGCTAAAAACTTTAAAATACTAGCATTTACTGTTGGGTGAAAACGCAGACCACCTTTATAAGGCCCAATTGCAGAATTCATTTGTACTCTATACCCTCTATTAACTTGTATCTCATTATCATCATCTACCCAACTCACTCTAAAAGAGATTAATCTTTCAGGCTCTACCATTCTTAATAGAATATTTTTCCCGTTATAAATATCGTGTTTAGCGATATAAGGAATAACTGTTTCTGCTACCTCTTTAACGGCTTGTAAAAATTCTGGCTCATGACCATTGCGCTCCTTTACAAGATCTAAAAAAGCTTCAATTTTATCTTTCATATAAAGTATTGTTAAGAAATTGTGTTTAATTGGTTGTAAAGATACATTATCTGTAAAAATAACAACTTATATTTTTTATATTCTCATTAAAATTTTATCAAATTACATTATCCCCAAAAACAATAAACTTTGCATTTTATCTGTTTTACTTTGTATTCTAGCGCGTTTTTATATATTTGTTTGCAAAGCACTTCAACATAGGCAGATATGACAAAATACTTTAAAAGGTCCCTCATCTTTTTAGCGTTTATTTTTACTATTCAGAATAGCTATTCTCAATTAGGAATTTCTCACGAAATTGGTGTCTTTGTTGGCTCCGTAGCTTTTAAATCGGATTTTGGCGTTCGTAATGATTTTGGCACCAACGCTGGTAATACAGGTATAGCACTTGGTATAGTACATTATATTAATTTTGCTTACCGTGCAGATTGTAATTGCTACTCTACAGATACTTATTTTAATGATCATTTTAAATTAAGAAGTGAAATTTCTTGGAATAAAACCGAACTAGAGCATATTGGCGAATGGGTAGATAATAGTAGGCAAAGCGAAGAAGCAAACCAATTAAGAGCTCACACAGGTGAAGCCCAAAACTGGGATATTGGTATGCAGCTAGAATATTTTCCGTTAAGTATTAGAGCCTTTTCTGCAGGGGTTTACTCTTTTGCACCTTTTATAGCCGCTGGTGCACATTTAGTATCCTATCAACCCAATGTAAAAACCACTTTTGGAGATGGTAATGTTAATAACAATGATAATTTTTACAATTTCTGGGATGATGTAGCAAACGGAGAGCCTTTTGTTAGCGTCGATGGAGGTAGCACGTGGTCTTTTGTAGCAAGTATTGGCACACGCTACAAACTCTCTATATTATCAGATTTGTTTGTAGAGCTTAGAGGGCAATACTATTTTAATGACTTCATAGATGGTCTAAACCATAATTTACCATCTAATAAAGATAATGATTGGAATGTTTGGTTAAATTTTGGATACATTTATTATTTAGATTAAAACACCCTATAAAACACATTTATATTTTGAAAAAGCTCACTGTTTTAGCTCTCTTTATATGTCTTCTTTTTTCTTGTAATAAAGACACAAAGCCACTTAGCTTTAAAACTACTGAAATAACTAAAATCTATAATGCAGATATTAATGTACTACTAACGGAAGCTACTGCTAATAATGCAATTTCTAATGCTATAAATACAAGTATTAAAAACGAAATCATTAAGGCTATTTCAAATTCAGAATCTATAAAAAACTTAGAAGATGCCTTAAATGAATTTGATACTGAATTTGTAAATTTTAAAAAATATTTTTCAGACAGAGAGTCAACTTGGGTCTTAAATATTGAATCTGAAGTTACCTATAGCTCTAGCGAAGTACTCACTATTGCGCTCAGCATTTATACAGATAAAGGCGGTGCACATGGTAATGATACTATTACATTCTTAAATTTTAACCCAAATACAGGGAGTCTTTTTGCTCTAGAAGATATTATAAATGATGTTGTAGCTTTTAAAAACCTAGCTGAAAAACACTTTAATATAGCTATAGACTCTAATACTTCTGAAAATTTAAGTATTGAAGATTTCTTTTTTGGTGAACCGTTTCAACTTCCAAATAATATTGGCTTTACAGAAGATGGCTTAGTCTTATTATACAACGTATATGAAATTGCATCTTATAACCAAGGTTATACAGAGTTTGTAATACCAACAGATATCCTATCTCCTTATTTAAAGGTTAATTAACCTGCTTTTTTTGTTAATCGTTTTATAATTGGCTCTACAGTTAACCCTTGCCCTACAATAGATACAACGACTACAATATAAGTAATAACTAAAAATAACTCTCTGTCCATAGCCTGGGTAAGACTTAATGCTAATGCAATTGAGATACCACCTCTTAAACCTCCCCAAGTCATTATTAAATTAGTCTTTGGTACAAAATCTAAGCGTTTAGAAAAGAACTTAACCGGTAACCAAAGCGATATGTAACGACACATTAAAATTAAAGGAATAGCCAGTAAACCTGCATAGATATAATTTTCTTTAAAAGTGAGCACCAACATCTCCATGCCTATCATTATAAACAGCACAGTATTTAGTAAAACATCAATTAATTCCCAAAACTTATCTACATATGTTTCTGTAATTTCTGACATTGCAGAATCCCTAACCGTATCATTACCAACAATTAAACCTGCAGTTACCATAGCTAAAGGTGCAGACAAGTGTAGTTGATGCGCTAACATTGTACCACCCATTACTGCAGAAATAGTTAAAATTACCTCAACCTCATAATTATCAATAGAGCGCATTAGTCGGTAAGTTACCCAACCCAATAAGCCACCCAAAATAATACCACCAAACACCTCCTGACCAAACAATGTGGCAATTTCAGAAAACTCAATAGCTGCATTTGGCTTAGCTGCTACTGCAAAAATGGTTAAGAATACTACAACACCAACACCATCATTAAATAAAGATTCACCTACAATTTTGGTTTCTAATTTTTTTGGTGCGCCAGCTTTTTTTAATATACCTAAAACCGCTATGGGATCTGTTGGCGAAATTAAAGCACCAAAAAGTAAACAATTTATAAACGAGATTTCTAAACCTACAAGTTGAAGAAGATAATACATAAAAATACCTACAAGAAAAGTAGATGTAATAACACCAAACGTAGCAAAAGCCAGTATAGGACCTCTTTGAATTTTAAGCTGATCGAAATTAGTGTGCAAAGCACCTGCAAAAAGCAAAAAACTTAACATAATATCTAAGAGCACAGTTTCAAAATCTATTTGCATTATAAATGCTTTCTCCCTTAAAAGCAAACTGTCATCAAACTGACCAATGATTACAAGTATGAGCGTAAAAACTATAGTAATTAGCATTAAACCTATCGTTATTGGTAATTTTAAAAATCTAACATTTATGTAACCAAAAATGGCTGATAATACAATAAGTACAGTTGCAATTGAATAATAATCCATGGTATAAAATAAATTCTTAATGGTAAAAATAGAATAATGTATTTTATTTAATGAAATCTAATTCAATTTAGATTTAAATGAAGTTACTTTGTACTTTAAAAAACATCTAATAAATAGCTAAAAGCAATTGTCTTTTTAAACAAATACACATGAAAAAGATTTACCACTTAAGTACCTGTGACACATGTAAGCGTATTATAAATACACTTAACATAACTAATGATTTTGAGCTTCAAGATATAAAAACACAAGCCATTAACGAATCTCAAATTAACGAAATGAAAGCTTTAGCTGGCAGTTTTGAAAACCTATTTAGTAAACGCGCTAGACTTTACAAAGAACTAGACTTAAAGGAAAAAATACTTACTGAAGAGGATTACAAAAACTATATTTTAAAACATTACACATTTTTAAAACGCCCAGTAATTATTTACAATACGGCCATTTTTATAGGTAATTCTAAAAAAACAGTCGAAGCCGCAAAACTAGCCATACATGAATAGTCGAGGATTTGCAATTTTTGCACTCTTTATGGTGCAACTTCTTTACGGTCTTAATTATACTATAGCAAAAGTAGTAATGAACGAAAACTATATAAAACCTTTTGGTTTTGTACTGTTAAGAGTTATTGGTGCCACAGCTTTATTTTGGATAATCAGTATTTTTTTACCAAAGCAGAAAATTGATAAAAAAGATTTTTTTAAATTTTTTATTGCCGCGCTTTTTGGTGTTGTAATTAATATGCTTTTATTTTTTAAAGGCTTAGAATACACTTCACCAATACATGCATCATCAATAATGATTATTGTACCAATCATTATTTTAATTTTATCTTCAATTATTTTAAAAGAGCATGTTACCAAACTCAAAATATTTGGAGTAACTCTAGGCCTAGTTGGCGCTTTAATTTTAACATTATATGGTAAGTCTGGTAGGCCAGGCGATAACGTGCCTCTAGGAAATTTATTTATTTTCTTAAATGCAATATCATACAGTATATATGTTATATTAATTAAAAAACTAACGGCTAAATACCATCCGTTTACATTTATTAAATGGCTGTTTCTATTTGGTCTTATTATATTAATTCCTTTTGGTTATACTGAGCTAAAAGCAGTGCAATGGCAAACATTTACAACATATACATCATGGTCTGTTGTGTTTGTAATAGTTGGCGCGACTTTTGGTACATACTTACTTAACCCACTAGCATTAAACAAATTAAAAGCATCTACTGTAGGTATATTTATTTACCTTCAGCCTGTAATTGCAGGACTTTTTGCCCTAGCAATGGGAGCAGACTTTATAGATGCTATAAAAATAGGTGCGATGCTACTTATATTTTTAGGTGTTTACTTAGTTACTATAAAACGAAAAAAAGCACACTAATTTGCATTTAAAATCTGAAGTATTTACAACCGTAAAATCTATTCCTCAAGCCTATTGGGATAATGTAAACTGTTGCACAAATATTTATTATTCACCACAATTTTTAAAAGCTTTTGAGTTAGCTAATACAGACATTAATTTTAACTATATCTTTATTGTAAAAGACAAAAAAGCCATTGCCTTTGCCAACACACAAATTGTAACAATTGGTGTAGAAACAATTACAAAAAACATTAAAATGTCTCACAAAATAAGACGTATTGTAAACACTATGTTTTGCAATAATCAAATACGTGTTTTATTTTGTGGTAATGTTTTTTTAAGCGGCGAATATGGTACATTTTTAAAAGAAGGTGAAGATAAAATTGAAACATTTAAAGCCCTAGTAAAAGGGGTTAAAAAGTTATCTACACGTACTAAAAAACTAAGCACTATTTTTGTTAAAGATTTTGAAAACGAATCGCTTTATATTACAGATTATTTACAATCTTACGATTATACTGCTATGCAAGTTGAGCCTAATATGATCATTACACTAGAACCTAAATGGGCATCTTTTGAAAATTACACAAGTGCTTTAAAATCTAAATACAGAGTAAAGGCGAACCGAGCAGATGCTAAAAGTGACGCTTTAAACGTTGTTTCACTTTCTACTGAAGCTATTAAAAAACACAAAGAAGAACTACAAGCTTTATACCAAAACACTATAGAAAATGCAGATTTTAACGCGCAAGTTTTAAACCTAGAAACATATGTGCATCTTAAAAACACATTCAAAGAAAAATTTATAGTAAAAGGCTATTTTTTAGATGGTAAATTGGTTGGATTTCTCTCTGCAATGCTAAATGGGGCTAATCTTGATGCCCATTTTATAGGTATTGATTATTCTAAAAACAAAGATTACGGCATCTATACCCGCATTTTAAACGACTATGTTAGACTAGGTATATCTACCAAATCTAAACACATAAATTTAGGCAGAACCGCCTCTGAAATAAAAAGCACGCTCGGTGCTATACCCAAAACATTAACTTGTTATTGCAAACACAAAAGATATGTACCTAATCTACTATTAAAACCGTTTATTAAAAACGTACAAATAAAGTCTTTTAAGCAACACCAACCTTTTAAATAGATGTTGTTCTCTTACAGGTAAACTATAGTTTCATAGCTTTTGGTTTTATACCGTGCTTGCGCGTATCTGCTTTGGTTAAAACTTTAAAACTTTCAGATTTTGGGAATTTTTTTGCCAATGCGAGTAAAGATTCTGGCAAACCTGTTAGTTTTCTATATTTTAAATCTATCCAACCACCTTGCATTTCGCAATACGCTAAGTTTTCGCCTTTATCATTATAAAAATTATGCTCAAACATAAATAACATACCATCTTCACTTAAGCCAGATACTTCTATAGTTACAGTAATAGGCGCACCTATAAAAGACTCTTTAAAATAGAACATATGTTCGTAAAAAACAACTGGTCCAACATTGTGCATTCTAATTTGAGGCATAGAAAAACCTTGTTCACCAAAAAAGGACATTCGCGCATGACTCATAAAATTAGTGTATGCAGAATTAGCTAAATGTCCATTTGCGTCTACATCACTCCAACGAATTTCAAATTGTTTCTTATACATAGTTTTGTGTTCTTAAGCAGTTGCAAAGTTAAAAAAGTATGATGTGGCAACTCAGTGGTTTTCAAACTATTTATTACTGTATAAAAACCATTCATTTTTGTACCTTTGTTTAACTTTAATCGCATCGTATTAATGATACAATCTATGACCGGTTATGGGAAATCTGTACTACAGCTCCCAACCAAAAAAATATCTATCGAATTAAAATCACTTAACAGTAAAAGTTTAGATCTTAACGCGCGTATGCCGTCTATGTACCGTGCAAAAGAGTTAGGCATAAGAAAAGTTATAGCTAAAAACCTGGTACGTGGCAAAGTAGATTTTTCACTTTTTGTAGAAATTACAGGAGAAGACACTAGCTCTAAAATTAACAAAACAGTTGTAAATGAATACATTAAACAACTTAAAGAAGTTGTTGATGGCGACGCCACTGAGCTTTTAAAAATGGCTATTCGTTTGCCAGATGCTATTACAACAGAGCGTGATGATATTGATGAAAACGAATGGGCATTAATTAACAACGAAATTAACGAAGCTATTACCAAAATAGTTGCGTATCGTAAAGATGAAGGGGCTATTTTAAAACAAGATTTCGAAAACAGAATTGCAACCTTAACACGACTTCTAGAAGAGGTAATTACCATGGACCCAGATCGTATTGATGGAGTTAGAGCCCGATTAGAAAAAGGTATTTCTGATATTAAAGAAAAAGTAGATGAAAACCGTTTTGAACAAGAATTAGTCTACTATATCGAGAAATTTGATATCACAGAAGAAAAAGTAAGGCTAGATAACCACTTAGATTATTTTATTAAGACTCTAAATTCTAGCGATTCTAATGGTAAAAAATTAGGGTTTATCTCTCAAGAAATTGGCCGCGAAATAAATACTATTGGCTCAAAATCTAACCATGCACCAATGCAAAAACTGGTAGTGCAGATGAAAGATGAGCTCGAAAAAATTAAAGAACAACTATTAAATGTACTTTAGCTAGTACAAAGTCCCCAAGTCTTAGTATTCAGTAAAAAAAAGTTTAAAAGTGTCAGAATCAAAAAACATAAAACAAGGCAAACTTATTGTATTCTCAGCTCCATCAGGATCTGGTAAAACAACTATTGTTCGTCATTTACTAAAACAAAAAGAACTTAATTTAGAATTTTCTATTTCTGCAACCTCTCGTGCTGCTCGTGGTAATGAAGAGCATGGTAAAGATTACTATTTCTTATCGCTTTCAGAATTTAAAGATAAAATTAAAGCAGATTCTTTTTTAGAGTGGGAAGAAGTTTATAGAGACAATTTTTATGGTACGCTAAAAGCAGAAGTAGAACGTATTTGGGCAGAAGGTAAACATGTTATTTTTGATATTGATGTTTCTGGCGGTCTTCGTATAAAGAGAAAATTTCCAGAGCAAACCCTTTCTATTTTTGTTAAACCACCAGATTTAAATGAGTTGGTAAGACGTCTTAAAGACAGAGGTGAAGAAAGCGAAGACAAAATAAGTATGCGTGTTGCTAAGGCACCAGCAGAACTAGCAACAGCGCCTCTTTTTGATACTATTGTGGTTAATTCTAATTTAGACGAAGCTTTAGAAAATGCTTATAATTTAGTTTCAGATTTTATAAAGGAATAAATAGCGTATATAATGAAAATCGGTTTATATTTTGGCACATTTAACCCTATACATATTGGCCATTTAACTATTGCTAATCATCTAGCCGAGCATAGTGATTTAGACCAAATTTGGTTTGTCGTCACCCCTTTAAGTCCGTTTAAAAAGAAAAGTAGTTTGCTAGACAATAATCAGCGTTTAGAGATGGTTTACCGTGCTACAAAGGATTACGAAAAATTACACCCAAGTGCTATAGAGTTTGGTTTAAAGCAACCCAACTATACTATTGACACGCTGACTTATCTTTTGGAAAAACACCCAGAATACAACTTCTCGTTAATTATGGGAGAAGACAATTTGAAAAGTTTTCATAAGTGGAAAAACTATGAGCTTATTTTAGAAAATCATAGTATTTATGTTTACCCTAGATTGTCTGAAGCTACTGTAGATAAACAATTTATAAACCATCCAAAAATTTTTTTCATATCTGCGCCAATAATGGAGCTATCTTCTACGTTTATAAGAAAAGAAATAAAAGCTCAGCGAAATGTGCGCCCAATGCTATCTGAAAACGTATGGCATTACATTGATGAAATGAATTTCTACAAATAAATAATTATAAAAAAATAAAAATTAACCTTTAATTATTATTTTTACTACAAAATCAGCACATGAACTTAACCTTAATATTTATCACTGCTATTAGCGTATTAATCGTTTTTAAGCTTAGAGATATTTCACTTAGAAACAAGCTTAGCTTAAATGAAGAAAAGCGATTAGTAATTGCAGCTGGTTTGTTTATTTTATTTTTTGTTACCAATATAACCCTACCCTATCCACAATCTCTGTATTGGTTTATTTTCACTGGCATTGCCTTGGTATCTTTTGTATTATCATTTGGAATTTTAAAGAAGGAAATAAAACGCTTAAAAACGCTTAAAACAAAAGATGTTATAGTTAATGTAGCATTCTACAGTCTGTTTTTTGTTGTTATACATCTGTATATTTAAAAATGATAAAATGCATTTTCTAAATGCTCAATTTCAAAGCCTTTATTCTTTTTCACAATAGCAATAATATCAAAACGCACTTCTAAGTCTATATTATTCTCTATAACATAAGCATCTACAGCCTTTACTAAATTTTTAATCTGTTTGGGTTTTACAAAATCTTGCGGATTTCCAAAATCTGTGGTAGATCTTGTTTTTACTTCAACTATAGCTAAAACACCAGCCTTTTGTGCTATAACATCTACCTCTGCTTTATCAAAACGGTAGTTGCGTTGTATAATTTTATAGTTATTTTTATGAAGAAAATCTACAGCAAGTTGCTCCCCTTTTTTTCCAAGTTCGTTGTGTTGTGCCATATTTTTGTTTCAAGAAAAACAGTAATAACTACCGCCTATTTAATCGTTATTTGTTTATAAAACTAACCAAAGTTTTATCCTTCTCAACTTTTAACTCAACGGTCATACCTAAAGTTAATGCTAAATTTTTCTTCTCATGGCCTGCTGGCATGTTAAAGGTTATTGGAAAATCGTAATCCTTAAGTACATCTAAAATAAGCTGCTCTACAGATGAGCCCCAAAGCGTTGTATTTTTTCGCATTCTAGACATATCACCAACAATAAGACCTTTACAATTTTCAAAATAACCTGCACGCTTCATACTTTGCAACATACGATCTATATGGTATTTGTACTCCCCTATTTCTTCAATAAAAAGAATTTTATTAGATGTATCTAAACTTTCTTTAGAACCCAACATGGTGTGTAATATGGTTAAATTACCACCAACCAATTGGCCTTTGGCTTCTCCAATTTTATTATATGGTGAATAGTCTAAATCGTAGTCTTTAGGATACCCAAATAGCGCAGCTTTAAACGTTTCTACAGTGTCTGCTATTTCGCTTAAATCTTTAGTTAAACTTACACACATTATGGCATGTATAGACTTAAAACCGTTGTTGTGTAATTGGTTATGTAACGCAGTAATATCTGAGTAGCCAATAACCCATTTAGGATGATTTTTAAACTTTGTATAATCTAATTTATCTAAAATTCTAACAGTTCCGTAGCCACCTCTTGCACACCATATCGCACTAATTGTAGGATCGTCTAGAGCATTTTGAATATCCTCACATCGCTCATCATCTGTACCTGCAAAATGATTAGACTGTTTAAAAACATGCTTACCGACCACAACATACAAACCCCAACTTTTTAATAGTGCGACAGCTTGTTGTACTTCTCCTTCACGATTTTTTAAAACACCTGATGGCGCAACTATTGCAACGGTATCACCAGCTTGTAAATATGTAGGTTGTATTAAAGTAGAGGTCATTTTAATAGAATTATTAGTTTCACTTTGAGCATAAACAGTCCCCTTTAATACTAAACAAATACTAAATATTACAACAACTAATGGGGATCTCAAAATCATGTAAATGGCTTTTTGTAAATATAAAAAAGTTATATTCAGATTAATAAATAATACTATTTTAATATTTTTTTAACACAAAACATCTAAATAACACAATATAAACGTATCTTATTTAAATTATTAGTTCTTTTAAACTAGTTTAATTAAAAATTCCTACTTATGAGTGTCTTTACATCTTGTATAACAAGTACATTACAACCTTATGTACCATCTACCCTAAACCCCTGGAATGCAGAACGTATAAGGCACGCTTATAGACGCCTTGGTTATGATGCAAACAAGGCTACTATTGATGCTTCACTAGCATTAGCACCAAACGATTTAATAAATCAACTTATAGACACGTCTTTAAACGCACAGAGTTGGCCAGAACCCGTTTGGGCAGATTTCACCAATGATGACTATGCTAATTTAGGATTCGATTTTGACGAGCAAACTCAAGAAAATCATAGAGAAATATTTTTAGAAGTGATGAACCAAATGCAAACCACCGGTTTAAAAGGACGTTTGGTATTATTTTGGAGTAACCATTTTGTAACACGATTAGAAGATTATTATGCAAGTAATCATTTGTATGAATACTATAGCACTATTGAAGAACACCTATTAGGAAACTTCCAAGAATTTGTTAGAACCATAGGTAAAACAAGTGCCATGCTGGTTTTTCTTAACGGATTAGAAAACACAAATAACAGCCCTAACGAAAATTATGCACGCGAACTTTTCGAATTGTTTACCCTTGGGGTAGATAATGGCTATACCCAAAATGATATTGTAGAAACCTCTAAAGCACTTACAGGCTATAATCATCGAGAAAACTGGACCTACCCTATTTACTTTGATGCTAGTACTTTTGACAATTCAGAAAAAACAATTTTTAATCAAACTAGCAACTACGATTATGATGGCTTAATAGATCTTCTTTTTGAAGAAAGAGCACCTCAAATAGCCCAATTTATTTGTAAAAAACTCTACAGTTATTTTGTAAGCGCAACAGTAAACGAAACAGTTGTTACAGAAATGGCAACCATTTTTGTTCAAGATTTTAATATTAGTAACATACTTAGAATACTCTTTAAGAGTGAACACTTTTTTGATTCTAAAACCATAGGTACTCAAATTAAAAGTCCTTACGATATGACGATGTCATATCTAAACATTACAAACTTCAGTTTACAAGAAGACCATTACGAAGCCATGGTATGGTTTAACAATGTACTAGGGCAACAAATGTTTGAGCCCGTTGATGTTGCTGGTTGGCAAGGAGACCGCGACTGGATTAACTCTAGCACACTTACAGGGCGTTGGGAAATACTACAATGGACCATTTGGCACACTTGGAATAATTTTAATGAAGAATTACGAGCATTTGCAATTGAAAGTTCTAATAATAGCAATGATCCTTATATAGTTGCTAAAAGTATTATAGATAGGTTTATGCCTTTAGAGTTATACTCTATTGAAGATTACCAAGCTGCTACAGATATTTTTAAGCATAATTTACCAGAAAACTATTACGAAAATCAAATATGGAATCTACAATATGAGTCTGTTCCATACCAAGTGGTACTTCTGCTACTTCACTTAATTAAACTGCCTGAATTTCAACTTAAATAACCTACCATTATGTGCGAACACAACTCAAATAAAGACACTAAATTTGGCACTAATGCACACGATTTAGAACATAAAAAATGGAATCGACGCTCTTTTTTACAAGCCTTAGGTCTCGCTGGTGCAGGAAGTATGATGGTAGGTGGTATGCCTTTGTCTGCATCAGGCAATTCTAAACTTGCCGCAGCTATTAGCAACTCAGAGACCGATAGAGTTTTAGTTATTATTAGACTTAAAGGTGGCAACGATGGCCTTAATACTATTGTACCACTTTACGACTATGATACTTATGCAGCGTACAGACCAAATATTAGACATTACCAAAACCAAATAACAGCATTAACCCCAGATTTTGGTATACCAAGCTATATGGATGACCTATTAAATCTTTGGGATAACGGTGGAATGAAGGTTGTAAATGGTGTGGGCTACGAAAACTCTAGTCAATCTCACTTTGCAGGTTCAGATATCTGGGCCTCAACAGACCCAACAAATGGTACCCAATCTGGCTGGTTAGGCAGACATTTTGAAGACTTATACCCAGAATACTTAATAAACCCACCTGATGTGCCAGCAGCTGTGCAAATAGGAAGTATTGGAAATTTAATTTTTGATAGCGACACAAGTAACTTTGCGTTTTCGGTAGCCAACCCTAACCAACTACAAGCTATTGCAGAAAATGGTACGGTTCACGACATGTCTAATTTTCCAGATTGCATTTATGGAGAGCAATTAGAGTTTATGCGTGGTACAACAAATACGACCTATCAATATGCAGGTACTATACATGAAGCCTATACAGAAGGTGTAAATACATCTGAATATATGGATTCTGATCTAGGACGACAACTTTCTATAGTAGCACGTCTTATTAAAGGTAATTTGGGCACAAAAGTGTATATGGTAACACTTGGTAGTTTTGATACACATGCCAACCAAGTAAATAACCATAGAGACTTATTAGTAGATTTATCTAACTCTATTAAAACATTTTATGAAGATTTAGCACAATCGGGACATGATGATAAAGTGCTGTCTATGAGTATTAGCGAATTTGGTCGCCGTGTTTATGAAAATGGCTCTAACGGTACCGATCATGGTACTGCAGCACCACTTTTATTATTTGGCCCCGCATTACAAGGTAATGGCTTTGTAAGCGATCATCCAGACTTAAGTAACCTCACCAATGGCAACCTTAATTACACACAAGATTTTAGAGAAGTTTATGCCACCGTAATGCAAGAGTGGTTGTGTATAGATGCCAATTTAGTTGATGAAGCCCTCCTTAATCAAACTTATGCACGTGTAGACCTTGGGTTTAATTGCAGCCTATTATCTGTAGATGATTTTAATCAAAACAGATTTAAACATCAGGTAATTTATACAGATTTAGATACTATTATTCATATCAAAAACCCATATACTCAGCATACTGTTGTTAAGTTATATGATATTATGGGTAGAGATGTGGCTACTTTAAAAAATGAAATGTTATTTGCTGGCGAGCATAACATAAGTGTTAAAAATACAGTGACACAAAAACTATACGTAGGTCAATATATTTATAGAATTTCCGTAGGAAATAAAAACTTTAGCAAACCCTTAATTATAAGATAAAGTAACACTTAAAAATAAAGAAGCCTTTAGTTAATCCTAAAGGCTTCTTTATTTTATTAACTAGCTGTAAAATCGTAAATTTGCCGTTTAATTAAATAAAGCTTCATGTCTAAACGTTATACAATTACCGCAGCCTTACCATATACTAACGGCCCAATACATATTGGCCATTTAGCAGGTGTTTACGTACCCGCTGATATCTATGCAAGATATTTAAGATTAACAGGTAACGATGTTGCTTTTATTTGTGGAAGCGATGAGCACGGAGTACCTATTACAATAAAAGCAAAAAAAGAAGGGGTAACACCACAAGATATTGTTGACAAATACCATGCAATAATCAAAACTTCTTTTGAAGATTTTGGTATCACGTTTGATAATTATTCACGTACATCAGCTAAAATTCATCATGATACGGCTTCAGAATTTTTTAAAACCTTGTACGACAAAAACGAGTTTGTAGAAGAAGTATCCGCTCAACTTTACGATGCAGAAGCCAACCAATTTTTAGCAGACCGTTTTGTTGTAGGCACATGTCCAAAGTGTGGTAATGAAGAAAGTTATGGCGACCAATGCGAAAGTTGTGGCACTAGCCATAATGCCACAGACTTAATAAACCCTAAATCTGCCATAACAGGAAATGTACCAAGCCTAAAAGAGACAAAACACTGGTTTTTACCTTTAAATAAGCATGAAGCATTTCTAAAAAAGTGGATTTTAGAAGGCCATAAAAAAGATTGGAAACCTAATGTTTACGGACAAGTAAAATCATGGATAGATGATGGTTTAAGACCAAGAGCCGTAACAAGAGATTTAGATTGGGGTATTAAAGTCCCTGTAGAAGGTGGCGAAGGTAAAGTGTTATATGTTTGGTTTGATGCGCCTATTGGCTACATATCAGCTACAAAAGAATGGGCTGCGCGCGAAGGCAAAAATTGGGAAGACTACTGGAAAGATGAAAACACTAAACTCGTACACTTTATAGGTAAAGATAATATTGTGTTTCATTGCATTATTTTTCCTGCAATGTTAAAAGCTGAGGGTTCTTACATTTTACCAGATAATGTGCCTGCAAATGAGTTTTTAAACCTAGAAGGCAGTAAACTTTCGACTTCAAAAAATTGGGCCGTTTGGTTACCAGAATATTTAATAGATTTTCCGAACCAACAAGATGTATTGCGCTATGCTTTAACTGCCAATGCACCAGAAACTAAAGACAATGATTTTACCTGGGCTGATTTTCAGGCCAGAAACAATAATGAATTGGTAGCCATATTTGGCAATTTTATTAATCGTGTCGTGGTACTTACCAACAAATATTACGATGGTATTGTACCATTGCCAGCAAACTTTACAGCGGTTGACGAAGAAACTTTAGCTGCTGTAAAAGCCTATCCTGCTGTCATTTCTAGCTCTATAGAGCGTTACCGTTTTAGAGAAGCTAGCCAAGAGTTAATGAACTTAGCACGCCTTGGTAACAAATACTTAGCAGATGAAGAGCCATGGAAAACCATAAAAACAGATGAAGAACGCACCAAAACTGTGATGTTTGTTGCCTTACAAATTGCGTCTGCTTTAGCTATTTTATCTGAACCTTTTTTACCATTTACGTCAACTAAATTAAAAGGAATTCTTTGTCATTCTGAACGCGATTCAGAAGCTAATTGGAGCGATGTTTCAACTAAAGAAGTATTACTACCTGCAAATCATAAAATCAGTAAAGGAGAATTATTATTTTCAAAAATTGAAGATTCAGAAATTGAAAAGCAACGCGAAAAATTAGAAGCTAGTAAAAAGGCAAATGAAGCCGCTACTAAAGTTTTAGAACCTCAAAAAGAAGAAATTACTTTTGATGATTTTACAAAATTAGACATTAGAGTTGGTACCATTATCGAAGCTGAAAAAATGCCTAAAACCAAAAAGCTTTTAGTTTTAAAAGTAGATACAGGTATAGATATACGTACAATTGTTTCTGGTATTGCAGAAAGTTTTAAACCAGAAGACATTATTGGAAAACGCGTTACAGTTTTAGTAAATTTAGCACCTAGAGCTTTGCGCGGTGTAGAAAGTCAAGGTATGATTTTAATGACAGAAGATGACGGTGGCAATCTCGTATTTGTAAACCCTGATGCGGCAAATGTATCTAACGGCCTTAAGATTAGTTAATTTACACTCAAATAGCACCCCTTATTTTCTGATAAAAGTTTAAATGAAGTCATTATTACAATTCGTAATTTCCAAAACCCAGTTAGCAGAATCTTCAGTTAATAATACAATTACACTTTTAAACGAAGACTGTACAATTCCTTTTATATCGCGCTATAGAAAAGAAGCTACGGGAAATTTAGATGAAGTACAAATTGGAGCTATTGTAAAATTTAAAAGTGAATTTGAAGCTTTAGAAAAGCGTAAAATTGCCATTTTAAAATCTCTTGAAGAACAAGATGTTTTAACGTTAGAATTAAAGCAAAGCATTGAAAAAACACAAGATTTAATAACGCTTGAAGACATTTATCTACCCTTTAAGAAAAAACGAAAAACAAAGGCTGAAACTGCACGAAAAAATGGCTTAGAACCATTAGCTAAAATAATAATGAGCCAGAATACAGGAGATTTAGAAGCTGTTGCACTCAAATACGTAAAAGGAGATGTTACAAAAACTGAAGATGCTTTAGAAGGTGCTAGACATATTATTGCAGAATGGGTTAATGAACGTACTGCGATAAGAAACTATCTTCGAAAGCAATTACAACGCCAAGCTCAAATTGCAACTAAAGCTATAAAAAGTAAGGCTAAAGATGAAAAAGCTCAAAAATTTAGAGATTATTTTGATTGGTCAGAAAGTTTAAACAGAATTCCCTCTCATAGATTATTAGCCATTTTAAGAGCAGAACATGAAGGCTTTATTCGTATTAAAATTGAAATAGACAACCTTCGTATTTTAAAATATATTGAAGACAGACTTATACGAAGTCAAAATGCTTGTGCAAACCAAATAAAACTAGCTATTGCAGATGCTTACAAACGCTTATTATTTCCGTCGTTAAGCAACGAAGCACTTCAAAATGCAAAAGAAAAAGCAGACGAAAGTGCTATTACTGTTTTTGCGAAAAACTTAAGACAATTACTATTAGGCTCTCCCCTTGGAGAAAAACGTGTTTTAGCTATAGATCCTGGTTTTAGAACAGGCTGTAAAGTGGTTTGCCTAGATGCACAAGGTGCTTTAAAGCATAACGAAACTATATACCCACATCCACCAAAAAGCGACAGTATTGGAGCTATAAAAAAGATAGCTTCTTTAGTTGAAGCTTATAAAATTGAAGCCATAGCTATTGGTAATGGTACAGCATCGCGAGAAACGGAAGCTATAATTAGAAAAATTCAGTTTAAAAACGACATACAGGTTTTTGTAGTAAGTGAGGCTGGTGCTAGTATTTATTCTGCTTCAAAAATTGCAAGAGATGAGTTTCCAAACTATGATGTTACCGTTAGAGGTGCCGTTTCAATTGGCAGACGTTTACAAGACCCATTAGCAGAGTTGGTTAAAATTGATGCAAAATCTATTGGTGTGGGGCAGTACCAGCACGATGTAGACCAAAACAAACTTCAAAATCAACTCGATATTGTGGTTCAAAACTGCGTAAATTTGGTTGGTGTTAACATAAATACCGCAAGCGTATCTTTGCTAAGCTATGTGTCTGGCATAGGACCTAAATTAGCCGAAAATATTTTTAACTATCGTAGCAAAAATGGTGCTTTCACTTCTAGAAATGGCATAAAAAAAGTACCAAGATTAGGAGAAAAAGCATTTGAACAAGCCGCAGGATTTTTAAGAATTCGCGATGCCAAAAACCCACTAGACAATTCTTCTGTTCATCCTGAGACTTATAAAATTGTTGAACGCATGGCGACCGATGAAAACGTCTCTATTAAAACGTTAATCGGTAATAAGCAAAAGCTTCAAAATATAGATTTAAAAAAATACTATACTGCAACTGTTGGCTTATTAACACTTCAAGATATTATAAAAGAGTTAGAAAAACCAGGTTTAGACATTAGAGCACAGGCCAAAGTTTTTACGTTTAATCAAAATATAAAAACCATTACAGACTTGCACATTGGGCAATTACTTCCAGGTATTGTAAATAATATTACCAATTTTGGCTGTTTTGTAGATATTGGTATAAAAGAGAGTGGGCTTATACATGTTTCTAATTTGTCTGACACCTTTGTAAAAAATGTTAATGAACACGTGCATTTACACCAGCAAATTATAGTTAAAGTCTTAGAAGTTGATGTGGCCAGAAAACGCATTCAGCTTAAGCTTATAACTTAAATTCTTAAGGACTTAAAGATTAGTTAAAAAGCATAGCAATGGTTTAATTTTCGATATTTTTATATAAAAATTACCCGTTATGAAAATGCCTAACTCGCTACGCTATGCGTTAGTTATTGCTCTATTTTTTTCTGTTACTAGCTCTGTAACTGCTCAAGAAGATTCTGATATCATAGATGCCTATGAAGATTATACCGAAGCCGCAAGAGAAATCGTGTATGCTCATCTTAACAAATCGACATACATTAAAGGCGAAGACATAGGTTTTACGGCATACGTTTTAGATAAAAAAGATAAAAAACCATCTTTACTTACCACGAATTTATACGTTAGCATTACGGATGAAAATAATAATATTATAAAAGAAAAACTACTACGCGTAGATAAAGGGGTTGCTATTAATGCCATAAGTTTAGACTCAACATTTACTTCGGGGTATTACACATTTAAAGCCTACACCAATTGGATGCGGAATTTTGACGAGCAGAACTACTATACCGAATCTATTAGAATTATTGATCCAGCAAATGAAGAATTTGTTGAAAGCACAAAAAAAGACACAAGTTTAGATGCGCAGTTTCTACCAGAAAGCGGGCATATACTCAATGGTATAATGAATAATATTGGTGTTGTAATTAAAGATAAAAACGGATTTGGCATACCAAACCTTAAAGGAGAAGTTGTAGATAAAAACAATACGGTTTTAACAGCGTTTGTTACCAATCAATTTGGGATAAGTAAATTTCCATTAGTAGCAGATATCACTAACAATTACCGTGTAAAAATGAACTATAATGATAAAGATTTAAGCTTTAATATAAACCAAAAGGTTAATCCTAATGGTATTATTTTATCATTAAAAAGACAAAAAGAGAAAGCCTTTTTATCTATCTCTACCAATGCAAGTACCTTAGAGAAAATTAAGGATAAACGGCATACACTACTTATACATAACGGAGATGTTTACAACATGTTAGACGTCTATTTTAATGACCAAACTACGGTTACTAAAATTATTGATTTTAATAACTGTCCTAAAGGCACAAATATTATCACCTTATTTAACGACGAAGATCAACCTATAGCAGAGCGTCTATTTTTTAACCACCAAGGTATTACTATTATTAAATCTGATGCTGTATCTGCTAAGAAGAAATACGACTCATTAACCATAGATTTAAGTTATAAAAATATTAGTCCGTCGCAATTTAACACGCTAAGTGTTTCTGTTCTACCCGAAAAAACACGCGCTTATAAAAAACATCACAATATACTTTCTTACACCTATTTACAGCCGTATTTAAATGGCGAAATAGAAAATGGTAAATATTATTTTACAGACGTTAACGAAAAGAAAAAATACCAATTAGACGACCTACTATTAACACAAGGTTGGAGCAGTTATAACTGGGATAAAATATATGATGACACGTCTAACACCTTTTATTCTTTTGAACAAGGCATCACATTAAAAGCTAATGTTAATGGCAGTGACTTAGACAAAACTGCAAAATATATGCTACATGCCACACCAAAATGGGAACCTGCTATATTTGAATTTAATGCCGCCGAAAATGCATTTTTTATCCCAAATATTTTTATTTCAGAAACAGATAAAATTTATTTATCGCGCTTAAAAGCAGATAACGGATTACTACCAGCAAAACTCTATTTACAGGCTATACCCAATAAAATTCCAAGTATAAAAACAAAACAAAATTTACTAATTCCAAATACAGCCAAGCCGTTAGAAGCTGATATGAATATCAACTCCGTAGCCTATCAAAATCTAAACGAGGTACAACAGCTCGATGAAGTACTTGTGGTGTCTGAGTTAGATAAATTGAGAATTAGAACACGAGAATTATCTAAAAACAGATTTGGAACCGTTAAGATTATTACAGATAACGAGCGTTATGCGTTTTATACCCTAGAAGATTACCTTAGAGCTAATCGTGTAGAAACTGTAGTTGGCAATAACGGCGAAGTAGAATTTTATGGAGGCCGATCGGATAACCCAATGATGGTTTATCTTAATGACCAGCAGTTAATGGGCACAAGTATGCTATACAGAATGTCATTAAACGAAATAGACTATATCGAAATTAACCGAAGTGGTATTGGTGGAGGTGCTAGAGGTAATAATGGTGAACTTAAATTATACACAACAAACACAGATGTATATAAGTCTTTGGTTAGTAATAAAACCGCACAAGCTTACACCATACCTTTAACCTTTAGCGCTGACAAACAATTTTATGTACCTAAATATAAATATACCGACGATAACTTTTATAAAGCTTATGGTATTGTAGATTGGAAACCACAACTTACCCTTAACGAAAACGGTACAATTAGCTTAAAAATAAAACAACCAAAAGTACCAATAACCCTATTTATAGAAGGTATTGCAAATGACGGGTCGTTTGTTTTTGAAGAGAAATCTATTTCTCTGAATTAATAAACTCTAAGGTGTAACTATTAAAATCATGCCTAAAACATAGTATGCCTTTATTAAGACTTATGAAAAAAATCACCTCTGTTTTCCATGTTTCAAAGATTTTGCTTCTAAGTCTTAGTTTATGCGCCTATAACCTCAGTGCACAAAACAATAGTGAAACTATTACAAACAGTTATAAGCACTACACCGCAGATGCCAGAGAAGTTGTCTATATACATTTAAACAAATCTACCTATATAAAAGGTGAATCCGTTGGTTTTACAGCTTATGTGCTGGACAAAGAGCGTAAATCCCCATCATTACTTACCAAAAATTTATATGTTAGTATTGAAGATGAAAACAAAAAAATATTGCAACAAAAATTAATTAAAGTAGATAACGGTGTTGCTTCTAATATCTTTCAGTTAGACTCAGTTTTTACTTCGGGTTATTATAAAATTAAAGCCTACACCAATTGGATGCGTAACTTTAATGAGCATAACCATTTCATTGAAACTATTAAAATTATAGACCCAGAAATAGAAGACTCTATTAAAACAGAGACTATAGCAAATACAATAGATGCACAATTTTTACCCGAGAGTGGTCATATTGTTAATGCTGTAAATACCACTATAGGTGTGGTACTAAAAGATAATAAAGGATTCGGTATACCAAATGTTGAGGGTATTGTTACAGATAAAAATAAAACTTTAATTACTACATTTAAAGTTAACCCATTAGGTATTGGTAAATTTCCACTCCTAGCAGAATTAGGGAATCAGTATACCATAACTATTAATTATCTCAACAAGCAACATACCTTTAAGCTAAAGACTAAGATTAAAGCTGTTGGTATTTCACTTTCTATAAAACAAAATAGAAACAAAGCGACATTAGCGTTAATTACAAATAAAGAAAGTCTTAAGCTTATTAAAAATAAACCTTACAAACTAACCGTACACAACGGAAACGAAATTGAAGCTTTTGATATTACATTTAATAACAACCAAAAAGTCATTAAAATATTTGACTTAAACCAAATGCCCTCTGGAGTTAACATATTCACGCTATTTAATGAAAATAACAAACCCATTTTAGAACGTTTAATTTTTAATTATAATGGTATAGATATTCTTAAATCCAATACCATATCTGCAAAACGAATAAACGATTCTACAACCATTAGACTCAACTTTTATAAACCAGATATAACACAGTTAAATAATCTTAGCGTATCTGTATTACCTCAAGGTACACAATCCTATAACAGACATCATAATATAATCTCATATACTCATCTGCAACCTTATATCATAGGCCCATTAGAAAATGCAAAATACTATTTCACCGATTTAAATGAAGCAAAAAAAATAGAACTAGATAACCTATTAATTACGCAAGGCTGGAGTAGTTATGACTGGACTAACATATTTAACCAACAAAACAACCCATTAAATTACGCCTTTGAACAAGGTATAGAAGTTAAAGCTAATTTTAACCCAAATGTTAAAGAGCGTGAGGGCTCTTATATGGTAAGCTATTCAAATGCTTCTGAACCCTATTTTTTTACGGTAGAAAATTTAGAAGAAAATCATTTTTTTATAGATAGTCTTTTTCCTGAGCAATCTGAACGGCTTTACTTATCGTCTTTTGATGAAGATAATATTATACAACCACCTAAAGTGTATTTACAAGCCACACCAAGACAAATTCCTCAACTACAATTAGACGGTAACCCAATTCTTAATCCTAAGGGAACTTATAATCTGAGTACCTATCTCAATAAAAATATAATACAATTTAAAAAACTGAATACAATACAAGAGCTAGAAGAAGTACTCATTAAAGCAAGACGTGATAAAAAAGAAAGACGTATCAAAAAAATTGAAAGTAATTTTATGGGGCGCGCATACATCATTGGAGACGAAGAAATAAAAACTATGTTCTTGGCCAATTTTTTAGCCTCAAAAAGATATAATGCTATTGATGATCACAAAAATGCAGTTATGGTGGCTAGTTACTGGAGTGAAAGTAAAGCGCCACCTGCATTGTTTTTAGACGGAAATCAAGTTGGTGGTGATCAGCTCTACCTCTTATCAATGAGTGATATAGATTATATTGTTCTTGAAAGGGATTTTCCGTTTAGAAAATATTGGTTCGGTACAATTAGAGTTTTTAGTTATCCCGGCTCTAGACGAGAAGATAATAGAAAGAAAAAACAAGAATTTCAGTTTCCTCTAACATTCGAATCTAACAAAACATTTTATGTACCAAAATACCAATATTATAATGACGACTTTTACATAAACTATGGCACAACAGATTGGAAACCAAAACTAATAACAGATAGTAATGGCAATACAAGCCTTACCATTGCCACACCACAAGTGCCAATTACCCTATTTATTGAAGGCATTACTAATGACGGATCATTTATTTTTGAAGAAAAATCTATATCCTTAAATTAACCAAGTTTAAATCTAACTCACATCTAAATGCTTAAAATAGCGTTTCACCCCATCTACAAACATCCATTACCAGAAGGGCATCGGTTCCCTATGGAAAAATACGACCTACTGCCACAGCAACTACTTTACGAAGGTACTTGCACTAGTGATAATTTCTTTGAACCTGTGCGGATGAAAAACGAAAATCCCATTTTAGCCGTACACGACCCAGACTATTATTACGATCTGCTTAATATTACTTTAAACCAACGTGCAGCGCGTAAAATAGGTTTTCCAATGAGTGAAGTTTTAATTGAGCGCGAAATAACTATTGCTGATGGCACCATAAAAGCGAGTGAATTTGCATTGCAATACGGTATTGCTATGAATATTGCGGGTGGCACACACCATGCATACACCAATCGTGGTGAAGCCTTTTGTATGCTAAATGACCAAGCTATTGGTGCACGTTACCTTCAAAACAAAGGTTTAGCTAAAAAAATTTTAATTGTAGACTTAGATGTACACCAAGGCAATGGTACTGCAGAAATTTTTCAAAATGACGATTCGGTTTTTACATTTTCCATGCATGGTAATGGTAATTATCCGTTTAAAAAAGAACAGAGCGACTTAGATATTGCCCTAGATAACGATACCGATGACACCACCTATCTTAACCTATTAAAAAACACCCTACCAAAATTAATTGCTACGCAACAACCCGACTTTATTTTTTACCTCTGTGGTGTAGACGTTATTGCTACAGATAAATTAGGCAAACTTGGCATGTCTATAGACGGCTGTAAAGAACGTGATCGTTTTGTTTTAGAACAATGTAAACGCAATGCAATTCCTGTAATGTGCAGTATGGGAGGTGGTTATTCGCCAGACATAAAAACTATAGTTGATGCACATGCCAATACATTTAGACTGGCACAAGACCTCTTTTTCTAAGCTGAATTTCGACTTGCATTTATGTTACCAAATAGCGATCGCATTACCATTTTTTCGAAAATGGCAATTTGTTCTTCATCCTTAATATCAGCTTTCTCTAACTCTTGTATTTTCTTTAAAGCATACTGTTGTATGGTTAATAATGGTAAAACTATAGATTCTCTTACACCAATAGAAGCCTTACCTACAGGCTCATTCTCCATAAGTTCACTATAACCTGTCAGCTTCAATATAAGACGTTTAGACGTTTTATATTCTTCAAAAACGAGCGTCCAAAACGCGCCAAACTCGGGGTCTTGTGCCATATATTTTGTTAGGTTAAAAAACGACTTAGTTAATGCCATCATACTATTTTCAATAAGTGTTTTAAAGAATTTTGAATCATTATACAGTTGCTTTACTTTGTAAAACTCACCAGAATCTTCATAGGTTTTTAAGGCTGTGCCAACACCGTAAAATCCAGGCACATTTTGTTTAAGCTGGCTCCAACTACCTACAAAAGGAATAGCTCTTAAATCTGAAAACACCAATTCTGAGGACTTACCACGTTTAGATGGTCGGCTTCCAATATTTGTTTTTGCATAATATTTTAAAGTACTCATACGTTCTAGGTAACTCAAAAACTTGGGATGGTTTTTAAAGTCTACATAAGCCTTATAGCTTATGTCTGCCAAATCATCCATAACCGTTTTATCGGCTGCTGTCATTTCTAAATTTTTATCATTCAATCGGTTTGAAATCCCAGAACTTATTAATTGTTCCATATTATATTGTGACGAATCTTGAGTTCCAAAATTAGAACTAATAGTTTGCCCTTGTACGGTTAATTGTATTTCTTTATCCTCGACAGTTGGACCTAAAGACGCGTAAAACTGGTGTGTTTTACCACCTCCACGTGCTGGGGGCCCTCCACGACCATCAAAGAAAATAACATCAATATTATAGCGTCTAGATAATTGCGTTAACGCTTCTTTTGCTTTAAAAATAGCCCAATTAGCCATTAAATAACCACCATCTTTTGTACCGTCACTAAAGCCCAACATAATGGTTTGTCTGTTACCACGGGCTTTTAGATGTGCTCTATAATTTAGATTTGTATATAAATCTTCCATAACCTGTGGAGCCGCTTCCAAATCTGGTATAGTTTCAAAAAGCGGCACAACATCTGCAGTAAGATTAGCATTAAAAGCAATAATTTTTAGCATGGCAAATAACTGTAATACATGCAAGGTGGTTTGGTTATTACTTATAATATAACGGTTACAAGCCACTTCCCCATTCTCGTCTTGTATAGCTTTCATGGCCTTAATAGTTTCTGTAATATTAATGGCTAATTCATCTTTAAAAACAACATCACCAATACCACCTTTAATCTCTGAGAGGTGTTGTAATTGATTGTCTAAATCTAAATCAAAGAAATTTTCAGGAAATAACGTACTACCACTTTCAATAAGCTCGTTAACTAAAGCTGTAAACATAGCGTTATGTACACGGCTATCTTGTCTTATATCTAAACTTGCAAAATGGTAACCAAAAAGTGTAGTTCTATTTATTAATTTTGTAACCTCATCTACATAGAGCGCTTGGTGGTTATCAATGAGCTGTTGCCTAATCAATTTTAGTTCTTGTCTAAACTCTAAAAGTGTTATTTGGTCTGCTTTATTTTTGTCTAATAACGTATTGTGCAACTTATAATTAAGATTTATAATATGCTCTCTAATCCCCTTAAATGTCAGTCTACGCTTAAGGTATTTAACATCTTTAATATAATTTTTTACAATTGCAGATTTCAATTTTTTAGCGACGTTTAGCGTAATTTGTGGGGTTACAAATGGATTACCATCGCGATCACCACCTGGCCAAAAACCAATATTAAGAATGGAGTTATCAATCTCGCGATCATCAAAAATATTTTGCTGTATGTAATCGTATGTCTTACCAAACGAATGATAAAACACATGTTTTAGATACCAAATAAGGTTTACAGCTTCATCATAAGGAGTTGGTTTTTTATCTTTAAAAAATGGAGTTTTACCCAATTGCGCTAACAAGCTATTAATCTCTTGTAAATTATCTTGTGCTACGGCCTCAGCTAAATCGGTAATTATACCTAAAACAGTGCCAGGATAAAACTGTGTGGGGTGTGCGGTAAGTACTATTCGTACTTTAAAGCCCTCTAAATACTCTTGTAATAGTTGTTTTTTATTATCAGCTTCAGCATTTTCTTTTAAGCTACGCAATGTTCCTATACCTTCCATATTGTTAACGGTAGAAAAAGCAGCATCCTCAACAGCGTCAAATAATACTACCTGACGTTCTATGTATTGAATAAAACGAAATAATAGATTAATTTGACTCTCTGGCGTGCGACGTGCTTGGTATTTTTCAAAAAATGCGTTGACTATTTTTGTAGGATCATCTCCTTTTTCAAATCCTTTTTTACAGGTATCATAAAACAAGGGTAAAAGTGCTACTGTTTTTGAAAGGGTATCAAAAGGTAAGTTCATAAAAATACCATTATATATCTGGTATTTTTGTAAAACCTCAGTATTAAATCGAGTGAGTTTTGGCTGTATAGACATCTAAGCGTTCTGTTTTGAATATTAAAAATACTAAAGAGAAGTTAGATTAATCAGTAATCGAGAATTAAAAACAACAAAATGCAGCATTAAACTACGTTATAAAGCATCTACTCTAAATATTAAAAAATATACGATCAAAATCTAGCAGTAAACCTTAATCATGATTCGACTTATATCTAAGTTGCAGTATTAGAACTAAACCTAAACAAGACCAATACTTTTATCTAGCACAAGTATTAAATCGCCTATTTATTTTACTTTAAAAAAAACATCATATAAAACGTTGTCACTGTATATTTATTAAGCACACAAACACTTAATTTTAAACATTTTAAGGCATTTATTTAGAAATCATAAAATCCTTTTAATAATCTATTTTACTACTTATCTTTGTTAAAAACACAACGTTATGTTATCAAAATCTATAGAAACTGCATTAAATAAACAAATACGAATCGAGGCCGAATCGTCTCAAGCTTATTTAGCTATGGCTATTTGGGCTGAAGTAAAAGGCCTAGAAGGCATCTCTAGTTTTATGTACGACCAGTCAGACGAAGAACGAGAGCACATGCTAAAACTTGTAAAATTTGTGAATGAACGCGGTGGGCATGCACATGTCTCAGAACTAAAAGCACCAAACGTTACCTTTAACTCCTTTAAAAGTATGTTTGAAACCCTTTTAGAACACGAAATATTTGTATCTGAAAGTATTAACGAACTGGTACACATTTCGCTTCAAGAAAAAGACTATGCAACCCACAACTTCTTACAATGGTACGTGGCTGAGCAAATTGAAGAAGAAGCTACAGCACGAACTATCCTAGACAAAATAAAAATGATTGGAGACGATAAAGGTGGCTTGTATTTATTTGACCGCGACATAAAGCAACTTACCGTAAACTCTGCAACCGATACTGCACCTACGGCATAAATAAGCCTAAATAACGCACGTAACAACGGATATTTCAACTATGATATATCCGTTTTTTTTGAACTAATTTCATCTAAAATCTGTTAAAGTTTATTTAGAATAAATAAAAATAGTTATTTTTGCAATCTGTTTTAGAGGCATTTCAATGGGCAAAAAAAAGAAAAACAAAGCGCTAAAAAAAGAACGACTTAACGTTCTTACAACTACTGGTATTGAAACTTTAGGAAAGGTAAAATCTAAATGTTGTAAAAAATATAAAAAAGCAGAACACAAACGTTGTAAAAAGTGTCCGTGTTTCGATCTTCTTAAAAAAGTAGCCTAATCTATTTATAAGCGTTACATTCCTTAGTCAAGTTACTGCCGTTAATTCTTACTTCGGCTAACAGTCCCTTTATCATAAAAATAAGCAACCCATCATTGTAATGTTTTATCCACAAACTAGACTGAGTGGTTATGGACTATATATTTAAAGAATTTTCTACCAATGCCGTATTTAATATTGGTAACACCACCGACTTAGCATTTTTTAACACACCAAAGCAAGTACAATTATATACGTTTATTTGGGCACAAACCGAGGCTATTAAAATTGTAATAGACAGCGTTCCTTTTACAATTGCACCGCACAGTATATTAGCCCTCACCCCTATTCAGTATTTACAATATATAGATGGTAACCATGCTATTATCTATCAGTTTAATAGAGAATTTTACTGCATTAAAGATCACGACCAAGAAGTAAGTTGTGTAGGTATTTTATTTTTTGGTAATGCTAATATTCCTGTGATACATTTAGATACCACCGAGCAACAAAAATTTAATGCACTCCATGCCGTTTTTATAGATGAGCTAGAAACTAAAGATAATATACAAGCCGAAATGCTAAGAATGCTCATGGCACGCTTTATAATAAAAAGCACACGTTTACTAAAAGCAAAAGAAGGCATTATTGAAACCCCAAAAAGCACTAAAGTAGATTTGCTTAGGTCATTTAATTTTTTGGTAGAACAACATTTTAAACAAGAACATAGTGTGGCTTTTTATGCGGATCAATTATTTAAATCTCCCAAAACACTTTCAAATAACTTTGCCAAACTTAATCGCAGTCCATTACAAATCATACACAATCGTATCATACTAGAAGCAAAACGTTTACTAATATATACCGACAAAACCACCAAAGAAATTGCTTTTGAAATTGGTTTTGAAGATGCCTCTCACCTTAGCCGTTTGTTTAAAAAACACACCCAAAAAACACCTACAGACTTTAAAAAAAGCCAAGCCCATTAAAGTTGGGAAAAATTGACAAGTCGCTGGGCAAATTCTTCATGGTATAGCCTCACCCTCTACCGCATCTTTGCAGTGTATTATTAAAACACAGAAAAATGATAACAAAAAACAAATCTATTTTCAATCTTATTGAAATATTTAGAAGTAGTCCAAAACGTATAATTCAAAACGTTATTCCAAAAACCCATTGCGAGCACAAACACATTCACGATTACTATTGTGATGCAGAAAAACCATACATAGGTTAAACTACACAAAGGGAAAAAATGACACGTCAATGGGACATTTGGTCATTTTATAAACGGCCCTAACAACGCAACTTTGTACCAACACAAAATAAACGCTAAAGACACTTTAGCAACTCATAAATTATACTAAAAACACTGACAATAGTCAGTATAAAAATTTTAAAATTATGACTACATTTAACGTACCAACAAGAGCAGAAGTAAGTGAAAACAATCAAGCCATATTCGACAATCTAAATAAAGCCTTAGGCTTTGTCCCAAATCTATATGCCACTTACGCCAATAGTGATACGGCCTTAGAAAACTATCTCAACTTTGCGAATGCTAAAACCTCATTATCAGCAAAACAAAAAGAAGCGGTTAATCTAGCTGTGAGCGAGGTAAATGCTTGTCTTTACTGTTTATCTGCACATACTGCGATAGGAAAAATGAATGGCTTTACAGACCCACAAATCTTAGAATTACGTGCCGGATTTTCTACCGTAAACACCAAATTAGATGCCTTAGCAAAATTGGCTAAAAACATTACCGAAAATAGAGGTAAAACAGACGCTTCGGTATTAGAAAACTTCTTTAACGCAGGTTTTACAAAAGGCAACTTAATAGATACTATTGCCTTAGTAGGTGATAAAACCATATCTAACTATGTACACAGTACAACGCAAGTACCTGTAGATTTTCCTGTAGCACAACCTTTAGAATTAGAAACCGTTTAACACCATATATTAACTAGAATTAAAATAAGAATTATGAAAAAAATAATTTCAATACTTGTAATTGCATTAACGTTTACACTCACCGCTAACGCACAAAAAAACATGCAACAAGACGCTATGATAAAAGATAGCACCGCAACCATAGTGTCGTTAGAACAAACCAAAGGAGCTTTTACTCAAAAAACAGTCACCTTAAAAGAAGGCCACTATATTTTTGAAATCGCCAATAACAATGTAGGGCACCAAGTTGGTTTTGTATTAGCGCCAAAGGCCAACCCAGAGGCACATATTAAAACGGCATACGTGACTAAAGTGGTAGAAAATAACACTAAAGAAACGTCTAAAGTCACCACCTTAAAAAAAGGCACATACGTGTATTTCTGCCCAATGAACCCAACGCCTCAATATACGTTGATTGTAGAATAACGATTGTACAACTAAATAGTGATTATAACGTGTAACTTCTTTATGAAGTTGCACGTTTATTTTTTAGGCTAAAAACCTTAAAGTAAATCTATTATTTTTAAAATACCCACAAAATTTTAGACCTTCCATAATCTAACATATCGTTAATTATAGAGCTGTTAATTATATTTATCTTACTTTTATTGACGAAAAAAATTAGTAATCCTATGCATAAAATTACTTCAAAAATGAATTCTATTATTAAACCCCTATCCGTAATTGGTTTATTACTGTGTGCTTATACAGTAACAAGTCAAGAGACCTTAGATTTTGTACCAGAAGTTTATACCTCATCAGAACCCACTTGTGTGTTTTACCAAGGAGAATTTAATGGTCTTATTTCTATACCACGCTCTCAGAGCATTGTTTCTAAAATGGCGAGCAGTGGAAGCTGTTCTAATTTTATTGTTACTTATAATGGGTTTACCCCAGAGGCCGAAGCGGCATTTCAATTTGCAGTAGATATTTGGTCTACATCAATAATATCGTCTCAGCCTATAAGAGTCGCAGCAGAATTTAGTCCTTTAGCACCAGGTGTCTTAGGTAGTGCAGGCTCAAATAGTGCCTTTACCTCTAACAATCCTAATGCCGTACCAAATGTGTTTTATGCACGTGCCTTATGGGAAAAAATTGAGGATATGGAATCTGATGCCTTTGGAGGTGTTACAACCGATATCAATGCAAGTTTTAGTAGTACTGCAAACTGGTACTACGGTTTAGATGCTAACCCACCAGCAAATCAAATAGATTTTGTATCTGTTGTACTACATGAGTTAGGCCACGGTCTTGGCTTTTTTGGAGGTGCAAGTGTAGATGGTACAGGTGAAGGAGAAATTAGATTTAATAATGTGCCTATTATTTATGATACATTTATTGAAAACGGAACAGATGATGCCATTTTATCATTTACGGATCCTAGTGTAGCTTTAGGCGATCAATTAACAGGTAATGACTTATTTTGTAACAGTGCCATCGCCATAGGTCAAAATGGTAATGTGTCGCCAAGAATGTTTGCACCAGGTACGTGGAATCAAGGTTCTAGTTACAGCCATTGGAACGAAGCTACATTTAACGGTACCATTAACTCTTTAATGACACCTCAAATTGGCCCTGGTGAAGCCAACCATAACCCAGGACCAATAACACTTGGTTTATTTGAGCAAATGGGTTGGTCTATTTGCGGAGGTACTTTAACGGTTGAAGAATTTGATTTAGCTAGCGTTAACGTAAGCCCTAACCCATTTATGTCTGCTATTACTATAAAGATAACCAACGGCTTTTCTAATGATTATAATCTAGAACTTATAGATATAAACGGAAGACTTGTTTTAAACGAAAGTAAAACAGCAGTTAATGGTGAAATAACACTATCTAACTTAGACCGTTTAACCAATGCCCTGTACTTTTTAAAACTTACAGATACGACAAGCGGCCAAAGTATTACGAAAAAAATCGTAAAAAATTAAAACCACTAATAGCATAAATACAAAAGAGCAACCTCATTGGTTGCTCTTTTTTTATAACCTTTTTAATAATACTATGTTATTTACCTAACATTAAAAGTTCGCTGCAAACCACCTCTGTAATGTAACGTTTTATACCCTCTTTATCTTCCCAAGAGCGTGTTGTGAGTTTGCCTTCTATAGCCACTTCTTTACCTTTTGTAATGTATTTTTCTACAATTTCAGCCGTTTTTCCCCAAGCAACTATGTTGTGCCATTGGGTATCTGTAATCTTTTCACCTTGCGCATTCTTATAACTCTCGTTAGTTGCAATTGCAAATTTCGCTAATGTTTTACCTGATTCTAAATTGATAATTTCTGGATCATTACCTAAGTTACCAATTAACTGTACTTTGTTTCTTAATGTGTTCATTGTGTTTTAATTTTTTGCGTTAAACAGTTAATACTATCGAGTTCTAATGTTTCGACACTGCAAAGATTTAACAACAACCCAACTTTACTCGGTAGTTACGTATTTAATTTCGTTTGTAAACATTTGTATTCGTTTGTAAATGGATAAAATCACTATAAAAAACAGACTATAATACTGTATTTAAGTGATTTATGAATTATATTTGTGGTTGCAGCACAGACTTTGGAAATCGGTTTAATGTGGGATAATAGGTGTTACCCAACATATGAAAACCCTAACTAATGAATGAAAATATTACAACCGAAAAAGTAGAATATGCAACTTTTTGGAAGCGAGCAGGTGCTTATATTTTAGATGCGATTTTTTTAATTTTAATTACTGGAATAATAAATTTTGTAAATATTTCGAATTATAAAAGCTTTGCTCTTTATTTGCCTTTTGCCTTAATAGCAGTTTGTTATAAACCTTTTATGGAAAGTTATTACGGAGCAACAATCGGAAAAATGATTTTAAAATTAAAAGTAACAAATAAAAACTTTGAAAAAATTGATATGACAACATCAATATTGAGAAGTTTGATATTAGTTTTTCCTGCAGCGATGTATATTCCAATCTACTATATGGCTTTTAATAACCCAAACTTGGCGGATTTAAATGGACTTATGGAGTTTTCTAAAGCAATGTCTTCTGAATACTCTATTCAAGGAATAATCGGAAATTTAAGCATGATATTAATTATAGCAGACATAATTTTCCTTTTAACTGACAATACAAAAAAACAAAGATCTCTTCACGACAGAATTGCTGACACTTATGTTATTGTTGACAAAAAAGAATAAAATACGTTGGGTAACACCGTATAAAAAAAATTGCTAGTTTTGGCTAAAATAAAGTTAGTTGCTTGTTTGCTAGCTTCTGATTTTCCTTCGGAAAATCCTCGCACACAAACACGCAACTTTCCTTATACATAAACGTTGTGCAACATTTGAAATGAACATCGAGAATTTAAAAGAAAAGTATCTCAATCTGACAAAAATCTGTGCTGAAACAGATTATGCCGATAAAAAATCTGTTCGGAAAAACAACTCGTCAGTAAACGAAATGTACAAGATTATTGAATTGATTTCTAAAAATGATAACGGAATTGAAATTCAAAAGTTTGCGGAATTGCTTACTGTTGAGGAAAACCGAACAAATCTTTGGGTTGCAACTCATATGTTGGAAAAACTAAACGTTGACAAAAAAACGGAGCAGAAAGCGTTAAAAATAATTAAGAGAGTAGCTAACGGAAACGGAACTGAAGCCATTGGATACAAAAGTTGGTTAACTGATTACAAACTTAAAACCAGAACGTGACTAAAATGAAACTAGGAATAATATTAGTACTTGGTATTTTGTTTTCTGCAGATATTCAAGCGCAAGAATCTGATAGGTGGATTGGCGATAAAGAATACGCTGAAAAACAACTTGAATTGGCCTTGAAAAATGAGCCTGACCGGACGAAAATGAACATCAAGTTGATTTCTAAAGAAGAAAACGCAATTAAATATGCTGAATTGATATTGTTCGAGCGCTATGGAAAAGAACAAATAGAGTTTGAGAAACCCTACCAAGTATATCTGATTGATGACTATTGGATTATTTTTGGAACACTTCCGAAAAATTATAGAGGAGGAGTTTTTAAATTAGTTTTTGATTCTTGGAATGGAAAGGTATTGAGGTTATCACACGGAAAATAAAAAACGTTGCACAACACCATGTATAATTAATTGCTTTGGCAAGTGCTTATTTGGAAAATTCCTT
>TARA_R110002051_G_scaffold56046_8_pt1 | contig 56411 bp, 58 predicted proteins | sample TARA_R110002051 | Tara Oceans TARA_R110002051 (sample SAMEA4397023) | marine metagenome | biome: Polar Biome; feature: [MES] marine water layer (ENVO:01000295) within the mesopelagic zone...; material: water (ENVO:00002006), including particulate matter (ENVO:01000060) such as......
AGACGTAAGTATAACTTGTTTTCCATTTTGATGTAAATGATTGAAAATATGGAAGAATACATCTTGGGTACCAGATTTACCTGATAAAAATTGTACATCATCAATAATCAATACATCTATTAACTGATAGAAATGAATAAAATCATTTCTGGTATTTTTCTTAACAGACTCTATATACTGCTGTGTAAATTTCTCAGCGGAAATATATAAAACGGTACGTTCTGGATATTTATCTTTTATTTCAACACCAATAGCATGGGCTAAGTGTGTTTTGCCAAGTCCAACACCACCGAATACCAATAACGGATTAAATGAAGTTCCACCAGGTTTGTTGGCAACAGCCATACCAGCAGATCTAGCTAAACGGTTAGAATCACCTTCTAAAAAGTTGTCAAAGTTATAATTAGGATTTAACTGAGATTCTATTTTTATATTTCTAATACCTGGAATTACGAACGGATTGCGTAATTCTGGGTTTTTAGACTTAATGGGCACATCCATTTCTTGAGCCGCCATTGCGCCTCTGTTAGAACTAGGAATTTTCTCTGTAAAAGGTTCTTTATTTCCGTACGTGTTTTCCATACGAATGATGTAAACCAATTTAGCAGATTCTCCTAACTCTTTTGTTAAGGCGACTTTCAAAAGTTTAACATAATGTTCTTCTAGCCATTCGTAAAAGAATTTACTTGGAACTTGAATGCTTAAAGCGTTTTCAGATAATTTAACGGGCTTAATTGGTTCAAACCAAGTTTTGAATGCCTGCGGTTGGATATTATCCTTTATAAACACCAAACAGTTTTTCCAGACGGAATTTGCAGTAACACTCATAATAAAAACTTCACTTTTAAATGGTTAGCGATTAGTTAAAAGTAATTGAAATATTTTCAACTACCATTCTCATTCAACTGGGACAAATATGTGAACAATTTATTGAAAAAAAAAATCGATTGTCATTGAATTTGACCTTTTTTTTTCTCATGTTCGCTTACTCAATAGGGGAGCTTTTAAATATATACCTTTTACTTCAATTAAATGCGTACAAACCAAATTTCTTTTAGAATTAGATATAGTGAAACCGATCAAATGGGTGTTGTCTATCATGGTAACTATGCTCAGTATTTAGAATTAGCAAGAGTTGAATGGTTAAGGGCGTTGGGAATTTCTTACAAAAGTATGGAGGAAGGTGGAACTATGCTTCCGGTAATAAGTTTGTCCATAAAATATTTGAAGTCGGCTTTGTATGATGATTTAATAACTGTTAAAGTTATTTTGAATAAAAAACCTGCTGTTCGAATTGAATTTGATTATGAAATTACGAATGAAGCAGGAGAATTATTAGCTACGGCAAATACCGTTTTGGTTTTTATGGATATGGAGCGTAAAAGACCTACTAAATGTCCACAAATACTTTTAGATAAATTGGGGTATTAAAAATTATTCAATTTCCTTTATTTCTAGTTTATGATGAGCCTTTAAAAGCTTCATTGTTTTTTTGAAATCGCTTTTATTGATGGAGAGTATCATTTTGCATTTCAAATGTAAATCTTGAGATACGATATTCAATTGAAGTTTTTTAACCAAACGCATTACAATATCCATTTCTGAATATTCAAAAGTTACCGATAGTTGTTGCTGTAAAACCTTGGTAACTATTTTAGCATTTTCCAACGCTAGCTTAGCGGCTTCTTTGTAAGCACTTATTAATCCGCCGACACCTAATTTTGTACCACCAAAAACGCGTACAACGGCAACTAGGGTATTTGTTACATCAAAAGATTGTAATTGACCATAAATGGGCATGCCGGCAGAATTATTAGGCTCGCCATCGTCATTAGCGCGATATGATTTTGTTTCAATACCCATTTGCCAAGCATAGCATACGTGATTTGCCGTGGGATATTCATTTTTAAGAGCTTCAATATGTTCTTTAATCGTTTCTTCATCAGAAACAGGAAAACAATAGCCATAAAACTTGCTCTTTCGTTCTTTGAATAAAATAGGTTCAGATGGTTTAGAGATAGTTCTATAAGTATCCATTAGATAATTTAATTTAAAGGAATGTCATTAGTTGTTGACCAAAAGCTACCAGCACAATGCTAAATATAGCCAATCCTATTCCTAACCAGTTCTTAATCGTTAAACGTTCTTTAAACAGTATAATACCCAAAAGCGTAGAGAACATTACAATTGCTACATTGTTAATGGTAAAAACCGAAGCACTGTTCCAGGTAGGATGTTGTAGTGCTTTTAATAAAAAGTATATGGAAAAATAATTAGGTATACCTAAGCAAATACCGCCAAGTATATTTTTGAAATTAATTTTAATTCGGTGCTTGGTAGATTTAAATAAAATGAAAAATAAACCGAATATACCTGCAGCGGCAAAAACCGTAGCTGAGAACAAGGCATATTCCTCTTCGGGCATATGCGCATTTTGAAAATACTTTATGCTGGTATCGATAGTACCTGAACCTAGAAATACCAAAACAGGTAGTGCAAAAGCCCATTTCTCCGCTTTAATCTTCTTTTCTTTTAATGAAGTAAAATAAACGGCTAATAAGGCTAAAATGATTCCTATAATTTCTAATACTCCTAGTGATTCTTTATAGAAGAACACTCCGAATAGCACCGGAATGGTTAACGACATTTTTGTAGCAACCGAAGCAACGGATACTCCTAATTTTTGAGATGTAGCCGCCATTAAATTGAATATCAGTATGAAAAGAAGACCTAAAGCAATACTGCCCCAAAACCAACTTTTCTGTGGTATTTCAGCAAGGTGTATGGGCTCATTATAATAAATGACACCTACAGTGCAAGCAACAAAGTAATTGGTAATTATGGCATATATCGTTTGAACCTGATATTTGGCATACAAATTAAAAATAACGAAGATCAGACTTGAAAAAAGAATGCTAAGCGCTAAATACATCATTTAGAGATGGCTTAAAGTTTCTAGAACATCTTCTTTACCTACTTGAAGATTCCAGCAATGTATACCTAACTTAGAAGCGGCATCTGTATTTTCTTTAGTGTCATCTAAAAAGAACGTCTCATTTGCATTTAATTCATTTTCTTTCAAGACAAATTCATAAATATCTGCATTAGGTTTGCGCATTTTCATTTCTTGAGATAGGTAGAAAACCTCAAAACAGTATTTAAATCTGTTGAAGCGTTCCAATCCCATGGATTCTATCACTTTGTCTATGTGTAAATCATTGGTATTACTTAATAAAAACAATCGGTATTTATTATCGTTTTTTAATTTTTCAATGAATTCTAAGCGTTCTTCAGGAAAATCTAAAATAATAGAATTCCATGCGTCTTTAATTTGATCTTTAGAAGCCTTGGTAAAAATACCCTGTAGTCTATTAACAAATTCATCAGACTCCATTAATCCCATTTCGTATTCTTTAAAAATGGTATCCAATTCCGGGGTCAATTCGGTGAATCCGAATTTTGCCATTTCTAATAAAGGTGCTTGCTTATCTAGATTAATGAAGATATCTCCAAAATCAAATATGATATTTTTAATCATTACGTATTATGGTTAGTTGGTCGGTTAAAATTTGAATTTGTTTTAGTTTGCGTCCTGATATTTTCGGTGCGGCAATACCTTTAGAAAACCTATTTGTTCCTTTGAAAATTCGTGCTTCGTCCCAAAGGTTAGCATCAATAAAACTTTGAAGTGTTTGTAATCCGCCTTCGATTATGACACTTTGTATTTGTTCTTCGTGCATTATATTGCACAGTTGCTGTGGTATGTTAGAATTAAAATCTAAGACTTTATAAGTTACTTCGGCAATATCATCTTTGCGGTCATTTATTTCGGTACAAACAATGGTCTTTTGTTTTCCGTCAAGTACATGGTAATCCGTTGTTATTTTTAGGCTTCTATCTAATACTATGCGTGTTGGTGCTTTGCCGTCCCAATCTCTTAGGTTTAATTGCGGATTGTCATCTAGGACCGTATTCGTACCCGCTAAAATACCAGCCTCTTCACTTCGCCATTTATGCACTAATTGTCGCGATTTGGTATTGGTGATCCAATAGGGTTTCTTCTCTTCTCCACGTTTTAAAGGTTCAGGAGCAATAAATCCGTCAGCGGTTTCTGCCCATTTTAAAATTAAGTATGGTCGTCGTTTAGTGAAAAAAGTAAGAAAGCGTTTGTGATGTTCCTCGCATTCTTTTTGTAGAATACCAACTAGTACAATACAACCTGCTTCTTCTAATTTTTTAATTCCTTTACCGGCTACTTTTTCATGCGGGTCCTTTAAACCTATAACAACTTTAGGGATTCCCATTTTTACGATTAAATCTGCACAAGGCGGAGTTTTACCGTAATGAGAACAAGGTTCTAAGGTTACATAAATGGTAGATGATTTTAAAAGCGAAACATCAGTAACGGAGTTAATTGCATTTACCTCAGCGTGAGAGCCACCGTATGCGCTAGTAAACCCTTCGCCAATAATTTTATCATCATGTACAATTACAGCGCCTACCATAGGGTTAGGTGCTGTTAAGCCTAGTCCGTTCTTTGCTATTTGTATACAACGAAGCATATAGGTTTCATCAGTAGAAAGCGAATCTCTATTTAACGGCATTGAATTGTTGGTATCTATATTATTAATGGACATCAAACTTTAACATTATACGCATATCACGTATCTTCACACCTCAAAAATAGTACTTTAAAACCTATTGCCTTATTCTTATGGAAAATGTCATTATCCGTGAAATTAGAAAGGGAGATAACCCACAAGTAGCCAAAGTTATACGAGAAGTATTGGCGGATATGGGTGTTCCAAAAGTGGGGACAGCATATGAAGACCCTTCATTAGATAACATGTTTGAACACTATGAGAAACCTAAGGCAACTTATTTTGTTGTAGAAGAGAATGGTTCTATTTTGGGATGTGCAGGTATAGCTCAATTAGATAATTATGAGGGTAATGTAAGTGAGCTTCAGAAAATGTATTTTTTAAAAGAGGCTAGAGGTAAGGGTTTAGGGCATAAAATGATAAGCGTTTGTTTAAATCGTGCCAAAGAATATGGCTTTGATTCTTGTTATCTAGAGACGTTACCTAGTATGGAAGCTGCCCAGAAATTATACAAGAAAATGGGCTTTGAATATATAGAAGGCAGAATGGGAGATACGGGTCATTATTCTTGTCCCGTATTCATGCTTAAAAAATTGTAACTGTGTTATTAAAGGAGATTAAAAACATATTTCATTTAGAATTAGATGCTACCTATGGTAAGGACGAGGTAAATAGTTTCTTCTATTTACTAATTGAGCATTATTTTGATTTAGAACGTTTTGTTTTGGCTATGCAGCCAGAGTTAATTATAGATAAAGAACAGGAGACTGTTATATTTCAAGCCCTGTCTAAACTAAAACTAGAAAAGCCCATTCAGCATATTATTGGAACAGCATTTTTTATGGACCTAGATTTTAAGGTCAATGAGGATGTATTGATACCAAGACCTGAAACTGAAGAATTGGTTCGTTGGATATTGGATGATGTTAAGGATGTAAAACAATCATTGACTATTTTAGATATGGGTACAGGTAGTGGCTGTATTCCAATTTCTTTGAATAAGAATTTGACGAATGCAAAAGTATTCGGGTTGGATATTTCTACGGATGCTTTGAAAGTAGCAGATGAAAATAACCGATTACTTGGTGCTAGCGTAACGTTTTTCAAAGCGGATATACTTTCACTTGATAAAGAAACGACAACAAAAGAATTAGACCAGAAGTTTGATGTCATTATATCTAATCCGCCATATGTGCGAGAATTAGAAAAAGAAGAAATGCAGAATAATGTCATAGCACATGAGCCTGGTTTGGCACTTTTTGTTCCTGATGAAGACCCATTAAAGTTTTATAGCGCAGTAGTTAATTTTGCAGCTGACCATCTAAATGAAGCCGGATGTTTGTATTTGGAGATTAATCAGTATTTGGGTAAAGAAACGATGAGTTTATTAGAGGAGTCTAATTTTAAGACTATAGAGTTACGGAAAGATATGTTTGGCAATGACCGCATGATAAAAGGAATAAGAAAATGAAAAGTATTGTAGTTTTTTGCGGTAGTAGTGAAGGTGTTGATTCTGCATATGGTTTACAGGCAACAGAATTAGGAGAGACTTTCGGGAAGAATAATATTCAATTAGTTTATGGTGGCGCTAAAATAGGCATCATGGGTAAAGTAGCTGAAGGATTATTAAACAATGGTGGAAAGGTGATAGGAGTAATTCCTGTATTTCTAAAAAAGAAAGAAGTGGTTCATGAGGGGTTAACAGAATTAATAGTTACCCAAAATATGCATGAACGTAAATTGAAGATGCATGATCTATCTGACGGAATACTAATGCTACCTGGCGGATTTGGAACCTTGGAGGAATTTTTTGAAATGTTGACCTGGTCTCAACTGGGGCTACATCAATATCCGATCGGAATATTAAATACAAACGGATTTTATGATTCCCTTTTAAAGATGATGCATGACATGGTCAAAGAAGGTTTTGTAAAACAAGAACATATAAATACTATTTTGGTGGACGATGATATAAATTCATTACTAGAAAAAATGGAAAATTACATTCCGTTACCAACACCAAAGTGGATTAATAAAGAGCAGCTTTAAGGAATATGAAGGCAAAAATAGAAGCACTTAGAACAGCGTTACGAGAGCATAATCATAATTACTATGTGTTGGATAGTCCGACCATTTCTGATTATGATTTTGATATGAAATTGAAAGAATTACAGGATTTGGAGGCAAAACATCCGGAATTCTATGATGCCAGTTCACCTTCACTTCGGGTTGGTGGAATGATCACTAAGAATTTTGCGACCGTAGTTCATGAGCACAGAATGTATTCTTTAGATAATTCTTATTCTAAAGAAGATTTGGAAGATTGGGAGAAACGTATTCAGCGTAACCTAGGGGATGTGCCTGTGGCTTTTACGTGCGAGTTAAAGTACGATGGTGCTTCTATCAGTATAACCTATGAAAAAGGAAAACTGATAAAGGCAGTTACTCGTGGTGACGGAATTCAGGGAGACGATGTCACTAATAATATTAAAACGATAAAATCTGTTCCGCTGCAACTAAAGGGAGATTACCCTGAGAAGTTTGATATACGTGGAGAAATCGTTTTGCCTTTTGACGGATTCATGAAAATGAACGAAGAGCGCATAGCAAATGGCGAAGACCCATACATGAACCCTAGAAATACAGCTTCAGGTAGTTTAAAGCTTCAAGATAGTAGTGCTGTTGCAGAAAGACCGTTAGAGTGTTTGTTGTATAGTATAGTAGGTAGAAATTTGAATATAGATTCTCAGTTTCACATGTTAGAGAAAGCCCGGGAATGGGGTTTTAAAGTGCCAACCGTTGCAAAGCTTTGCCAAACTACAGATGAAGTTATGGCTTTTGTAGAGGAATGGGATGTGAAAAGACATGAATTGCCATATGAAACAGACGGAGTAGTAATCAAAGTAAATAGTCTTCAGAATCAAGAAGAATTGGGCTTTACTTCCAAAGCTCCAAGATGGGCAATGGCATATAAGTTTAAGGCAGAGCAAGTTTTTACTACGCTTAATGAAATTACATATCAAGTAGGGCGTACAGGGGCAATAACTCCTGTAGCTAATTTAGAGTCTGTATTATTAGCTGGTACAACTGTAAAAAGAGCATCACTACATAATGCAGATCAGATAGCGAAATTAGATATTAGAGTAGGTGATACCGTATTTGTAGAAAAGGGAGGGGAAATTATTCCAAAAATTATAGCTGTCGATTTAACCAAAAGACCTGCAGATTCAAAACCTACCGAGTATATACATCAATGTCCGGAATGTGGAACAGAGTTGACTAGAACGGAAGGGGATGCTAAACATTACTGTCCTAATGAATATGGTTGTCCTCCACAGATAACAGGTCGTATTCAGCATTTTATTTCAAGAAAGGCAATGGATATTGAAGGCTTAGGTGGTGAGACTGTAGAGTTGTTATTTAAAGAAGGTTTAATAGACGATTATGCAGATTTGTACAAACTCACCAAAGAAGATATTTTACCTCTAGAGCGAATGGCTGAGAAGTCCGCCGAAAATTTAGTCAAAGGAGTATCAGAATCGGTAAAAGTGCCTTTTGAGCGTGTTTTGTTTGCTTTAGGTATTCGTTTTGTAGGGGAGACCGTGGCAAAGAAATTGGCAAAAGCATATAAGAATATAGATGCGCTGAAAGAAGCAACTCTAGAGCACTTGACTTCGGTAGATGAAATAGGTAATCGTATAGCACAAAGTGTGATAGACTTTTTTGCAAATGAAAAAAATATTGATGCCATAGAAAGATTACGTAGTTACGGAGTGCAATTAGAAATATCTGCAGAGAAATTGCAAAACCAGACCGATACTTTAGCGGGTAAAACCTTTGTAGTATCAGGTGTTTTTGAGATATTAAGCAGAGATGAACTTAAAAGGAAAATAGAAGATAATGGGGGCAAAGTTGGTTCTTCAATATCTTCCAAGACTTCTTTTTTGATTGCAGGAGATAAAATGGGACCAAGTAAGCGTACAAAGGCAGAAAGTTTAGAAATTCCAATAATCAGTGAGCAAGATTTTATAAATATGTTAGCATAAACAACTATGGATATTTTTACAATTATTTCAGTATTAGTATTTCTCTCGGCAATATTCGGTTATATAAATGCGCGTTTTCTAAAATTGCCCAATAGTATTGGCTTAATGCTTATTACCATTTTGTTTACTCTGGTAGTTTTTTTAATTGGCTATATTGATGACACCTTAATAAATGCAGAGCGGTATATTATAAGCCAGATAGACTTTAGATCTGTATTGCTAGATATTATGTTGAGTTTTCTGTTATTTGCAGGAGCACTACATACTAATTTTGAACAATTAAAAGTACAGCGTTGGCCTATATTGGTATTCTCTACTTTAGGCGTATTGGTGTCAACTTTTCTAGTCGGTACAGGTATTTACTATTTATTACACTTGTTAGGCATGAATATTAATTTTATTTATTGCTTACTTTTTGGTTCACTTATTTCGCCAACAGATCCCATTGCTGTATTGGGGATATTGAAAAAGGCAGGTGCCCCTAAACAACTGGAAACTAAAATTGTGGGTGAATCATTGTTTAATGACGGAGTAGGGGTTGTGGTATTTTTAACCATATTTCAACTGGCATCGGCCACCGAAGTTGCGGTTTCTCCATTAGATATCATTGAACTATTTGGAGTAGAGGTTATAGGTGGTTTAGCATTGGGTCTTGCACTTGGTTGGGGAACGTACAAATTAATGCGGTCTATTGATGATTATGATATTGAGGTCATCATAACCTTGGCAACGGTAATGGTTGGTACTTTAATAGCTCAGAAGTTTCATTTATCTGCTCCTTTGGCCATGGTAGCTGCAGGTTTGGTGGTAGGAAATGACACTGTTAGAGATACGGCCATGTCCGAGACAACCGAAACGTATGTAGATAAATTTTGGGAACTTCTAGATATTCTTTTAAATACTTTGTTATTTGTGTTAATTGGGATGGAAATGTTGGTACTGAGCTTTGAAACGGAATATGTTATTGCTGGACTGCTGGCAATTCCTCTAGTTTTGCTTTGTCGCTATTTATCCTTATTGACTCCTATTAAGTTTTTTGAGAAAAAGCTAGACTTTGTAAAAGGAACCAATTTGGTAATGACCTGGGGCGGTTTGCGTGGTGGTATTTCCATAGCATTGGCATTAGGTTTATCTGAAGACATGCATAGAGATGCATTTCTAGTAATTACATATATAGTTGTTGTATTCTCTATTATAGGACAAGGCTTAACAGTAGAGAAGCTTATTAAAAGAGTTGTAAAATGATACCGAAGACCTATCTTGAATTTGAAAAGAGCCTTAATTTATCTGAAGTGCCAAAAGAATGGACAGACGGACTAAAAGCTGCTTGGTATGATGCCAAGGGAAATTGGGAAGCTTCTCATAACATAGCACAGGATATGCATAATACTTTAGGTAGTTGGTTGCATGCTTATTTGCACAGAAAAGAAGGCGACCGTTTTAATGCAGGATATTGGTACAGGTTGGCAAAAAAAGAATACCCCACAATTACCTTAGACGAAGAGCTTAAGGTAATTGTGGGATATATTATTCAAAATTAAATTGAGAAATTAATTGGTTTCTTCTAATTCTATAGCGTGTGTAACACCTCCGCTACCTCTAGAATCTTCTGCGAATACTTCAATAATTCCTTGCCCATTAAAATCAGAATTAAATTTTATTGTTGCAATTGATTTTGAAAATCCATCCGATATAGAATTTTCCACATTGATTACTTCCATACTACCAGACATGATTGTCCATTTGAAATCGGCATCTAAAGAATTGTATTTTGCAGCGTAAGTTATATTTTCATTTGGTAATGCCAATTCTGCACCATCTAGACATACATTTAACGATGTGTCTGTAATATCACCTAGACCACAGTCGGTAACACTTTTAGAACTTAAATTTACATCGGCATTTGTATCATCATCACTAGAACATGAAAATTGAAAAGTAGCAATAACAATTAAGAGTAACAGGTTAATTGATTTTTTCATTGGTGGGAGTTTAAATAGGTTTGTAATAAGAAGTAACAACTTTAAAATAGGAAAAATAGTACATAAAGTTATCTGTTTAACCTTTTTTAATGTTAAAATTCAGTTGTAGTTGTAGTTGTAGTTGTAGTTGTAGTTGTAGTTGAAAATTTCCATTTTGGACTACCATTTTAGAGAATTGGCAAAGTACTTCAAGTGAATTAACTTGAACTTTGCAGTATGAAAAAAATATCAAACTTCGGAATATTTACACTGCTGTTGGTTAGCAGTTTAACGATAATGGTGGGTACGGTAATTGCACCATCGTTATCAGGAATTATACAACATAAAGATTTAGGTTTTTCACCCAGTTGGTTAATAACATTGCCTTCATTGGGTGTAGTCGTTTTTGCACCTTTAATAGGTTGGTTGTTGAATAAGATGAGCCCTCTTAAGTTGCTCGAATATGGACTAATTCCTTATGCCGTTTTGGGGTTAATAGGTGCTTTTATAGACAATCAATACCTTTTAATTTTAGATCGTTTTCTACTAGGTGCGGCAACGGTTGCAATTCAGGTTTCGGTAACCGCATATATAGCAGCACAATATGAAGGTGAAGCGCGTATGAAAATGATTGCTTGGCAAGGAATGGCAATAGAGTTAGGCGGAGTTGTTTTTTTGGCAATAGGTGGTGTTTTAGGTGAAATGTTCTGGCAATATCCCTTTTATATCTATCTAATTGCATTAGTATGTCTTTTGTTGGTTTTTAAAACCTTACCAAAAATTGAAGAATCCGTTAGAGAAGAGGAAACTTCTGCTGAGGTTACTACAAGAGAAAAACTTAAAACACGAATAATTGTATCCTCGTCCTTACTGGCTATGATGTTATTTTTCATTGGTTTTGTAACCCTACCGTTATATCTGCCAACGAATTTTGGTTTTAGCGAATCTGAAACAGGTTATCTTATGGCGTTCATTTCTGTTATTGCTATTGTGACGGCTAGTCAAATGCCTAGAATGGTTAAATTATTAGGAGATGGAAAGACGGTTACTTTAGGGTTTGTTTTTTTTATGTTAGGCTATATCGTTCTCGCTTTGGCTACAAGTGTGCCTTTCCTAATATTGACAGCTATATGTATTGGAATAGGATTTGGGTTTACCATTCCACTTCTAAACCATATGACCATAGAAGTCAGTAATAGTCAAAACCAGGGAAAAAATTTAGGGTTGTTTTCAATGGCAGTCTTTGGCGGTCAATTCTTGTCAACCTTTATAGAATATATTTCTCAAAATTATATGGCGATCTACGGGGTGGCAGCTGCTTTGGCACTAGTAATTGCGATAGCAATGTATTATCAATTTCAAAAAGCAAGCAGCGACTAATATTGCTTGAATTCTTTATACTTTTATAGTCTACTATGAAAGCAAAAGAATTTGAATAGCTGGAAGACCAAAATAAATATCACTTTAAATTTTGAATCGAATACAGAATTGCTATCTGGTAATTCCATGGGCATATATTTTGAATACGATTCAGATGAAACCTTGGTTGTTCATTTTAAACCATTGAACGAAGTGTTTTCGGAGAGTACTCTTTTTAGCACTCAGGGTGTATTAATCAATTTTGAACGTGATTTAATTGACGAAGATGATATAGAGTATGCTTTAGATGTAATGTCGTTATTCAACAAGTTTCCGCAGTATCATGTTCAAGATGCAAAAGAAGTAAATAAAATAAGTAAGATTATTGAATTACTAAAAGATGAATACTGTAGTGATACGGTATCTTACATTATGCTGAAAACTTTGTTAAAGGTGCTATTATTACATTTAATTCGATTTCAGAACAATGAGTTATTACCTCAAGATATTCACCAGAAAAGAGTATTTCAGTTTTTGGAATTAATGGAAGTTAACTTTTTAAAAGAAACAAATTCAGATTATTATGCCAATGAATTGGGAATTAGTACAAAACGCTTAAACCAGATTTTACAAGATAAATTGAACTTGACCGCTAAGCAGATTATTCAGCAGCGACAAATTATCGAGGCAAAACGAAAGCTTATAAAAAGTGAAATTACTACAAAGGAATTGGCGTTTGAATTAGGATTTGAATCCATCAGTAGCTTTTCCCGATTTTTCAAAAAGAATGTTGGTGTAAGTCCAACGGTATTTAAATCTCAGCAACACTCATAATTACTACGGATTAACTAAAAAAAAATCGGAACCAATATATGGTTCCGATTTTAATACTTCCTAAAATGGAAATTAAACCATTTTAAAATCAAGTAGAATTTCTCCTTCAATAGAAGCTTGTAGATGATCACCTTTAAATATTTCTCCTGCACCTATTGCCGGTGTTCCTGTAAAGATCATATCTCCTGGGTTTAAGGTCATAAAAGTAGATACAAAACTTATGATCTCTGCAAAATTATAAATGATGTAACCTGTATTTCCAACTTGTTTTTTTTCTCCGTTAATTACCAAGTCAAAATTAATATTGTCCAATTCTGGAAATTCAGAAATTGGTTTAAAACCAGAAATCGGCGAAGCGCCATCAAAACCTTTTGCCAAAGCCCAAGGTCCCTTTTTCTCTCTACTAGCAGTAAGTACATCTTTTGCAGTGTAGTCAATTCCAATACCTATCTCAGAAATGTAGGAGTTTGCTTCCTCTTCAGACACATTTTTAGCGGTCTTGCCAATCTTAACGACCAACTCTACTTCATAGATAAGCTGATTGGTAATAGATGGATATTCAACATTTTTGTTGTCTATTACTAAGGTAGAATCTGGTTTTGTGAAAATGAGTTGAACATCATTTTTTAATCCATCGATTTCAGATTTGTCAACTACGTAATTCTTGCCTATACCTATAATTTTCATTTATATTAGTTTGTTTGTGATTAACCTAATTTTAGAAGTGATAAAGTTATAAAATTGAAACAGTTAAAAATACGATTGACTAATATTAAAATTCTATGATTTTGTGTTTTTATGAAGACGTTTATGTAGTTCGTAAAAGCTTAAGTTGCTCATTTTGATTGGTGTTTTAGCGGTAAATAAAGCTTTGGTGGGATTTAAAATGACTTATTGATTTTAAAAGGCTATAAATTGATTAATTGTGATATTTTTTGACTATTTTGAGATTAAACTATAGATAATGAAAAAGAGTTTTTTGGTACTTCTTAGCGCAGTTTTAGTTACTGGAATTGTAATGGCGATTAGCATCGAAAAAAATAAAGTTGATGAATATAAATCTATAGAGAAGGCTAGCATCAATGATGATTTTAATAAAATGATGGATGTATTAACACATAAGCGCTGTGTTAACTGTCACCCTAATGATAATGTACCAAAGCAAGGTAATGATAGTCACCCTCATTATTTTGATATAAAACGGGGAGAGGAAAATTTAGGATTTCAAGCAACAAAATGTGCTACCTGTCATCAATCTGAAAACAACAAGTACTCTGGTGTTCCCGGCGCACCACATTGGAGTTTAGCTCCTGCAAGTATGCAATGGGAAGGACTGTCAAGAATTGAAATAGCAGAATCTCTAATGGATCCCCTTAGAAATGGCAACCGTAGTGCAGATGATATTTTACATCATTTAACTGAAGATGAATTGGTGCTTTGGGCGTTTAATCCAGGGGTGGATTCTGAAGGTGTTTTACGTGAAAAACCTCCTTTAACAAAAGAAGAATATATTATGGCTGTTAAAAATTGGTTTGCAGCCGGCGCAATGATACCAAAACCTTAATAACCTTAGAAATATAAATTGACTTATTAAAAAATCAATTTATTACGAACTTCTTAAAACATTCAAATGAATATTACTTTTAATATAAATGGAAAACAGCAATCAATAGAAATAGCTGATGAAAATACACCACTACTATGGGTAGTTAGGGATGTTTTAAATCTTAAAGGAACAAAATTTGGTTGTGGTAAGGCTGCATGTGGAGCATGTACATTACATGTAGATGGCCAGGCGGTTCGCTCTTGTTCTTATGCCGTTAAATTCGCTGATGGTAAAAATGTAACTACAATTGAGGGACTAGGGACACCGGAAAATCCGCATCCTGTACAGCAAGCTTGGGTAGATGAGGTTGTTCCACAATGTGGATATTGTCAAACGGGTTTTATAATGGCTACTGCTGCTTTCTTAGTTAAAGTGCCTAACCCAACTGATGAGGATATTGATAATAATATCATTAATGTTTGTCGCTGTGGCACTTATTATAGAATGCGAAAAGCAATACACCGTGCAGCGAGTATGACTTCTATGGAAATGAATTCAGAAACTCCAAATTCTAAATTAAATGAGCATGAGCGATAAAAATATCAAGAGTGGGTCAAGAAGAAGGTTTTTAATTCGTGGCAGTTTAGGTACAGTTGGTGTTTTGGCTGTAGGCGCTTATTTATTTAGAAACCCCATACGGAGGTCAGTACTGGATATGGTGAATTCCATGGATTTAACCTACTTGGGAGATACAAGCAACCCCATACTATGGTTTGAAATAAGAAAAGATAATGTAATTCTTTTGCACTCGCCAAAAGTTGAAATGGGACAAGGAACTTTTACCGGGCTAGCGCAAATGGCAGCAGATGAATTAGAAGTTGATATTGAAAAAATAGAAGTAGTCCATGCATCTTCTGCTTCTGGTAATATTGATAGTTTTGGTACAGGTGGCAGTACTTCTATAGCTAGTCTCTGGCAACCTTTACGTGAAATTGCAGCTACTATGAGGGAAATGATAAAAAATGAGGCAGCCAAAAAATTAGGAGTAGATGTAGGAAGTATTTTAGTAACTAATGGAGTTATCACTAGCAATGGTAACTCGCTCACCTATGCCGAAACCGTAGAGGGAATAGTTGATTGGGATATACCAGATGTACCACCATTAAAAAAGTTGAGCGATTATAAGTATATAGGCAAACCTGTACCAAGAATAGATTTGAAGGCCAAAGTGTATGGTGAACCTATTTTTGGTATGGATGCTCAAATGGAAGATATGCTATATGGCTGTGTTGTTCGGCCAACCAAAATTGGAGCAAAATTTATCAACGCTGATATTTCAAAGGCTGAGAATATGCCAGGTGTAGTTAGAATAATTTATGAGGAAGATTTTGTAGGAGTTGTTGCTACTTCACTAATTGAGGCCGAAAATGCAAAACATGCCATTGAGGTGGTTTGGGATTCACCAGGAAATTTAAATACAGCAGATATAACCAAAATAATGACTGTTGGTAATGGTAATTCTAGCATAATTCAAAAAGAGGGCGATTCCCTTGAGAATAAAGAAGATGTTTTTTCTTTAGAATTTAGAACCCCACTAGGAGCCCACGCTCAAATTGAACCCAATGGTGTTTTGGCTTCTGTTGAAGGTGAAAAGGCAATTATAAAAATAGCTACGCAAGTTTTAGGTATTACCAGAAAAGAAGTAGCGCAACGTTTAGGTTTTGATGAAGAAAATGTGAATGTAATACCTACGTATCTTGGTGGAGGTTTTGGAAGACGATTACACACGCCACATGCTATCCAAGCAGCTGTAATGTCTAAAGCCGTTGGTAGGCCTGTTAAGTATTTTTTTAGTCGTAAAGAAGAGTTTCAACACGATATGTTTCGCCCTCCAACACATCACAGGATTAAGGGAAAATTAGGAGAGGATGGATTGCTTATTGGGTTAGAGCATCATTTTGTGTCGGGCGATGTTGGTAATAATTCGGCCTTGCTGCCTAGTATTCTTCCAAAATTTTTAGGTGCAGATGTAGGTGCTATTCGAGGGGCTTTTATTCAATATACAAAAGTACCGAATCGCAGAACAATATACTGGCATGTAAAATTACCTTTCGCTACAAGCTGGTGGCGAAGTCTAGGGTTATTGGCAAATACATTTGCTATTGAAAGTTTTATTGATGAAATGGCATTAAAAGCAAATAAAAATCCTGTTGAATTTCGTTTAGCTCAAATAAACGATGATGAACCAGGTTTAAGATTAAAAGAAGTCATAAAGGCAGCGAGTGAAAAAGCGGGTTATACCGAAGTAGTTTTGAATGGACGAGCCATGGGATTTGCAGCTTCAGTAGATGCGGGTACACCATGTGCCCATGTGGTTGAAGTTTCAATAGTGAACAATGAAATTAAAGTACATAAGGTAACGGTTGCCTTAGATCCTGGAATTGCCGTAAACCCAGATCAAGTAAGGGCACAATGTGAGGGCTGTGTTATAATGGGAATGAGTGCTGCTATGTTTGAGCAAATGTATGTTGAAAACGGAGAATTACAACCTACTATTTATGGGCCTTATGAAATGGCCTTAATGAAACATTCCCCTAAAGAAATTGATGTAGTGCTTTTACAAGGCATTAATAAACCAGGTCCTGTAGGCGAGCCACCATTAGGACCAATAGCTGCTGCCATAAGCAATGCCGTGCGCAGACTTATAGGAAAAAGACTTACTGAATTACCATTAAAATTAAACGGATGATATTAGTTTTTTATAAAGTGTGAATTTTACTATTAAGTAAAAAGAATTGGAAAATGTCTACATAAATGTTTTATAACATCTTTTTAAAACAAACACTATTGTCTATGTTCTCGTATGGAGGGTAGTTAGCAGTAATTTTATAATTATTCTTTTTGTAAAGTGCTATGGCTTCTGGTTGGCGTAGTCCAGTTTCAAGAATACAATAAGTGTACTTTTCTTCTAAAGCCCATTTTTCTAATTCTTGTAAAATTAAAGATGCCATACCTTTTCCGCGATAATTTGGTAAAACAAACATTCTTTTTACTTCTACAGAATCCTTGTTAAAAATTTTAAATGCTCCGCAAGCTACCGGTTCTTTATTTATGTATAGAACTACACAATGTTTTAAATGAACAACACCATTGAATTGAGCATAGAAGGCATTTTCTTCGCCGTCACGAATTGCTAAGTCGGCATCTAGCATGGCAACCAATTCTAGAAAATGCCCATCGTTACTTGTTGTTCTTTTTAAATGACTCATGTAAAGTTTTAATATTAGACTTTAATAGTATAACCATCCGCTACCGTGGTTTCGTTATTGAAATAAAAATCTATTCGTCCAAGATTAACACCAAAACATCCCACTTGGTTTACCAAAATATCTCTACCAGCGCCGTTAGTAACAATGGTAGGTATATCTAAGAATGTATGGGTATGACCACCAATAATTAAGTCGGTATGTTTGGTTTTTTTTGCCAGTTTTAAATCATCTGGCTTTTGTTCCATAGCATACTCATAACCTAAATGCGACAGGCATATGATTAAATCACATTTTTCCACTTCTTTAAGTTTGGTTTCCATATCTATGGCTACTTCAAATGGGTCAAGAAAAACGGTTTCCTTATACAATTGTTTTGTAACTAAACCGTCCAATTGAATCCCTAAACCATAGACGCCAACTTTAATTCCGTCTTTTTCATAAATCTTATAGGGCTTTGTTAATCCGTCTAAAACCGTATTAGAAAAATCGTAGTTAGCACTCAAGAAATTAAATTTAGCATAGGGCATTTGAGCCAAAAGACCATCAATACCATTATCAAAATCATGATTACCTATAGTTGTAGCATCATAATTAAGCATACTCATTAACTTAAATTCTAACTCACCGCCATAAAAATTGAAGTAGGGTGTTCCTTGAAAAATATCGCCGGCATCAAAAAGCAATGTATTTGGGTTTTCTTGTCTAATACTATGCACCAATCCGGCTCTTCGGGCTAAGCCACCTAATCCAGGAAAATCTGCATGGTCATTTGGGAAAGCGTCAACATGGCTATGTACATCATTTGTGTGTAAGATAGTAATATGCTTATTTCTGGATGACGCACATGAATTTAAAGTTAACCCCCCAAGGGTTAATAGGCTAGATGAAGCTGCTGTATATTTAATAAATTTTCTTCTTTCCATGTTACTGTAATTGATAATATCTTAAATCTATTATTGGTGATATTGTATCTACTTTTGAAAAAAAATCTATCATAGCATTTCTAATTTTGTAATCGGTCTCAGTAATCGTTAATGCTTCTTTAAAAAAATTCATATTATCACCACCCTTCACTAAATAATCTGAGGTTGCAATAAAATAGGATTTATCGATGTCTAAAGGTTTACCATTAATAGTAAATGTATGTACCGTAGTATCTTTATTTAAAACAATTTGAACTCCTGCAACTGGGTGCGCTCTTTTCGATTTTACTAAATAGTCAACCATTTTTAAAAGTGATTTTCCTTTTAATTCAACAACAACTACTGTATTTTCAAAGGGCATAACTTCGTAGGCCGTTCTAGCTGTAACATTACCTTTTGATATAATAGCACGAATACCGCCATGGTTTAAGAGTACTAAATCTATTGTATTACCAGTTCGTTTTTTGAATATAGTATTGGTTTCGCTTAGCACAATATCGGCCATTAGATTGCCGGCAGTAGTATTATATTTACCATCAGTTTTAGATATAGTGTATGGAGCATAAGCAACTACGCTATCTAAAATTCCCTCAACACGATCATGATAAGGTTGAATAAATTTCTGAATACTATCAACCAATTGATACGAACTGTCAATAGCTATTTGTTTGCCAGTCAACTCGGTAACATGTTTTGAAGCAGTATTACAGGATGCTAAATATATAAATGTTATAAATATAACATAATGTTGTATTTTTAAATAACCAAAGTGTTTTAACTTCGCCATAGAGTTGCAGGGATATTATTTACATTTGTGTAAATGTAAAAATACATGTTTTTAAAAGGAATTAAGGACAAGTTTAAGCGGAAATCTGGCCGTAAGATATTAAAGGAGTTGATGGCAACACCAATTTCTGTGACTCGAGAAAGTAAAGGTATACGTTCTGTAGGTTGTATTGTTGATTTAGATAAGTTTGAACAGACTGAATTATTTTTTCAGCTTCAAGAAGAGTTTTCATTGAATCCGAACGCGGTTAAGATAATTGGGTACAAGCGATTTTATGATAAGAACTCTCCCTATTCAACTCCTGTTTTTTCAGATAAGGATTTAGGGTGGAAAGGTGAAATAGAAAATAGTTACGCTTTAGAATTTTTAGGACGTGAATATGACCTTTTGGTAAATTATTATAATGAGGACAGTCTTTTATTAAATTTAATGACATTAAAGACCAAGGCTCGTTTAAAAGTAGGATTTAAAGAAATTGGTCCAGTGTTTAACGATTTAATATTGGCTACCTCTTTAAACGACTTTCAGACATTTAAAAAAGAATTGAAAAAATATTTGAGCATTTTTAAAGAGATTTAAATATGAAAGAATTAAGAGGAGCAGGGGTAGCGTTAATTACGCCTTTTAGAAAAGATGGTTCAGTAGATGTTGAGGCTCTCAGAAAAGTTGTCGCCTATAATATTGAAGGTAATATTGATTATTTGGTAGTTTTGGGTACAACTGCGGAGTCTGTAACGTTGTCAAAAGCCGAAAAGCAATTGGTAATGCGCACTGTTGAAGAGGCAAACGCTGGTATTTTACCCTTGGTAATTGGTATTGGGGGAAACAATACACTAGAATTGGTAAAAGAATTACAATCGGAAGATTTATCTGCGTATACCGCCATATTGTCGGTTTCGCCATATTATAATAGACCCACGCAAGAAGGTATATTTCAGCATTTTAAGGCACTTTCAGAGGTGTCACCATTACCAATAATTATTTATAATGTTCCAGGAAGAACAGGTAGTAATATGCTTCCTGAAACTGTGGTACGCTTAGCAAAAAGTTGCAGTAATATTGTTGCTGTTAAAGAAGCTTGCGGAGATATGGCTCAAGTACATGAGTTAATTGCTAAAAGGCCATCTGAATTTATGGTGCTTTCAGGAGACGATATAACAGCATTGCCAACTATAGTTGCGGGTGGGGAAGGAGTTATATCTGTAATTGGCCAGGGATTGCCAGAAGAATTTTCTAGAATGGTACACGAAGGATTAAACGGAAATACCGAAGTAGCGTATAGTTTTCATTATAAAATGCAAGAAGGCATGAAACTTATCTTCGAAGAAGGAAATCCGGCTGGTATCAAAGTTATTATTGAATATTTAGGGTTGGCCAAACCTTTTGTAAGGTTACCATTAATTACAGCAACCGATGCCTTAAAGCATAGAATTGTTTCTTTTATGGAATCTATGATTAGGGTACCTGCATAAATATTCGTTAAATCTTCGCCAAAAGGGACTTTGATCCCATATATAGCCTGTATTTTTATTGATTTAAAATGTTTTTTATATCCATTGATAATTACTAATTTTGCAAAATGTTTTTAAAAATGAGGCGAATATTTCCAATTCTATTGATTACCATAGCTTTACAATCCTGTAGCGAGTACCAGAAGGTGCTTAAGCACGATGATGTAAAAGCAAAGTATGACTTAGCTGAAAAGTACTATGAAGAAGGCGATTTTAAAAGAGCTAATCGTTTGTATGAGCAAATTGCACCAAAGTATGTAGGTAAACCACAAGGGGAGCGAGTAATGTTCTTTTTGTCGAATAGTTATTTTCAGCGAGGGGATTTTAATATGGCCGGTTACCAATTGGAACGTTTTATAAAATCGTATCCAAAAAGCGATAAGGTAGTAGAAGCTTCTTTTTTAGGAGCTAAAAGTTATTACAAATTGTCACCAGATTATTCCTTAGATCAGACAGAAACAGATAAAGCATTATTGAAATTACAGAATTTCATAAATACGTATGCTGAATCTGAGTATTTTACAGAGGCAAATGCTATGGCTCAGGAACTTACAGACAAAAAAGAGAAAAAGGCTTTTGAGATAATGAAGCAATACAATAAGTTAGGTGAATTTAACTATGACATGCTTAAGTCAGCAGTAGCTGCAAGTGATAATTTTGTTTCTGATAATCCTGGTTCAAAATATAGAGAAGAAGCTATGTTTGTTAAATTGGATGCGTTAACGCATATGGCAATGAACAGTTTTGAGAGTTTAAAGGCGGAACGATTAAAAACAGCTAAAGCAGCCTATAATACACTTAAAAAGAAATATCCAGAATCTAAATTCGATAAAGAAGCAACCAACTTAATCGAGAAAATAAATAAAGAATTGCAACGTTTGGAACCACAGACAGTTGAATCAAAATAAATAATTTAATTATGAATATGAACGATTTAAAAAACTCTAAAGCAGCGGTATCAACTGTTACTATTAACCGTAACGAGTTCGATAAGCCTACGGAAAATATTTACGAGGCTATTTCTATTGCTTCAAAACGAGCTGTTCAGATTAATTCTGAAATTAAAAAGGAACTTTTAGAAAAACTAGAAGAGTTTGCTACGTATAGTGATAGTTTAGAAGAAGTTTTTGAAAACAAAGAGCAAATTGAGGTTTCTAAGTTTTACGAAAAACTACCAAAGCCACATGCTATGGCAGTTGAAGAGTGGTTGATGGATAAAATCTACCATAGAAATACAGCAAAAGACGCATAAGACATATGTTAAACGGCAAGAACATTCTTTTAGGTATTACCGGAGGAATTGCTGCTTATAAAACAACATTCTTAGTACGTTTATTTATAAAAGCTGGTGCTAACGTTAAGGTTATACTTACCGATAGTGCCAGCTCTTTTGTATCCCCGCTTACCCTAGCTACCTTAGCAAAAAATCCAGTAGTTCTGGATTTTGTAAAGACTGAGGAAAATACAATAGATTGGAATAATCATGTAGAAATGGGACTTTGGGCAGATCTCATGGTTATTGCTCCAGCTACGGCCAATACCATGTCTAAAATGGCAACAGGAAACTGTAATAACATTTTAATGGCCACCTATTTATCAGCTAAATGTCCAGTATTTGTTGCTCCAGCTATGGATTTAGATATGTATAAGCATCCAACAACGAAAAGTTCATTAGAGGCACTAATATCTTTTGGAAATAAAATTATACCTGCTACAAGCGGAGAACTTGCTAGTGGGTTACATGGTGAGGGTAGAATGGCTGAACCTGAGGAAATCATAGATTTTATAAAAAAGCAGCTATTAGAAGGGTTGCCATTAGCGGGTAAAAAAGTATTGATTACTGCAGGGCCAACTTACGAAGCTATAGATCCTGTACGTTTTATTGGTAATCATTCTTCTGGTTTAATGGGTTTTGAGCTAGCTAAAACAGCAGCAAATTTGGGAGCAGATGTTTATTTGGTTACTGGGCCTACCCATCTTTCTATAAGCCATGATAAAATTAATGTTGTAAAAGTTGTTTCCGCGGACGATATGTATCACAGTGCTCAAATGTATTTCGACAATTCGGATATCGTAATTTGTGCGGCTGCGGTTGCTGATTATAAGCCTAAATATGTTGCTGAACAGAAGATTAAAAAGTCAGATGAAACTTTTACCATAGCTCTGGTGAAAAATAAAGATATACTAATGACTTTTGGCCAGCATAAGAAAAATCAATATTTAGTAGGATTTGCCTTAGAAACCGAAAATGAGGTCGAAAATGCCATAGGCAAATTAAAACGTAAAAATTTAGATGCCATTGTCTTAAATTCAATGCAAGATAAAGGCGCTGGCTTTGGCGGTTCTACCAATAAAGTTTCTTTTATAGATACCAATTCTACTATAACAGCGTTTGAACTAAAGACCAAGGCAGAAGTTGCCGTGGACATCTTTAATGAAATTATTAAAAGACGTTATGCGTAATTTTCTTATTCTTCTTGTGGTTTGTTTTGCTAGCACTATTGCAACAGCACAAGAATTGACATGTACAGTTACTGTTAATTCTGACCAGTTATCTCAAGGTGACTTACAAATATTTAAAACATTAGAGCGTTCGCTAAACGATTTTGTAAATAAAACAAAGTGGACTAACAGGGTTTATAAAGAAAATGAGCGTATTAATGCGCAAATGTTTATTACTATTACGGAATACGAATCAAACAGATTTAAAGGTAATATTCAAATTCAATCTTCCAGACCCGTTTACAATACTTCTTATTCTACCCCTGTTTTTAATTATAAAGACAACCAATTTAGTTTTCAATATATAGAATTTCAGCCATTAATTTTTAATGATAATCAATTCGAATCTAATTTGGTAAGTGTACTGTCGTATTATGCTTATATAATTTTAGGTCTTGATGCAGATACTTTTTCTTTAGAAGGGGGTACTGATTTTTATAGAAAAGCCCAAAATATAGTGACCTTAGCGCAAGGAAGTAATTCTGCAGGATGGAGCCAATCTTCAGATTCTAATAGAAGTAGATTTGAGTTAGTAGATAATCTATTGTCAAATACATATAGAGAATATCGCATTGCTATGTACAATTACCATAGAAAAGGGTTAGATATTATGTCTGATAATAATAGTACTGGTAAGCAGGTAATTGCTGGCACAATGAATTTATTTCAGACAATGATTAATAGAAGGCCAAATGCATTTTTAATTTCTACTTTCTTTGATGCTAAATCTGAAGAAATACAAAATATATTTTCAGATGGCCCAAAGGTCGATATCGTAAAACTGAAAGAAACCTTAAATAAAATAGCTCCGTTATACGCTTCTACATGGAACGATATTAAGTTTTGAACCTTTTTTAAAATCGGAATATAGATTACCTTTGTTTATCTAAAATTCTGAAGCGTGCTCTCAACCCTTTCCATTACTAATTATGCATTAATTGATAGTCTAGAAGTAGACTTCGATAAAGGATTTACTGTAATTACAGGTGAAACCGGCGCAGGTAAATCAATTTTACTTGGCGGTCTATCTTTAGTATTGGGTAAACGTGCAGATTTATCCTCTTTACGGGATAAAGAGGAAAAATGTATAATAGAAGGAATTTTTAAAATTGACACCTACGGACTTCAAAATTTCTTTGAAGAAAATGACTTGGATTATGATATAAGTACAGTCATAAGAAGAGAAATCTTACCCAGTGGAAAATCTAGGGCTTTTATTAATGACACACCAGTAACTTTAGATGTGCTATCTCGTTTAGGTGAAAACTTAATAGATATACACTCTCAGCACCAAACCTTGCAACTTACAGAGAATGATTTTCAATTGAAATTGGTAGATGCATTGGCTAACAATCAAAATAGGATAGTTGACTACAGAAAAAGGTTAAAAATCTATCGTAAATCGGAAAAGGAGCTAGAAAATTTAATTGAATTTCAAAATACAGCTAATAAAGAGCAAGACTATAATTCTTTTTTATTAGAAGAGTTAGAGAAAGCGCCATTGAAGATTGGTATGATTGAGGAGCTTGAAGAGGAGTATGAACAATTAAACAATGTAGAGCTTATAATGGAGCAATTGTCTAAAGGTGATCAATTGTTTAATGATGAGCAAATTGGGGTGTTGTCTTTGGTGACAGAAATGAGGCAGTCCTTAGTGAAATTAGTTGATTTTGGTTCTAACTATAAAGAATTGTATCAGCGTGTGCAGTCGGTTTTAATAGAATTAGATGATGTAAGCTCAGAATTGCAACAACTTCAAGATGGGGTAGAGGCAAATCCAGAATTGCTAGAAGAGGTAAATGGTAAATTGCAATTGGTATACAATTTATTGAAAAAGCATAATGTTGGTGATATTTCTGAGCTGATAGCGATTAAAAATGAACTTGCTGATAAAGTATTTGAGACAGCACATTTAGACGAGAAAATATCATTAAAGACTCGTGAAATACAGGAAATGGAATCTGTATTAGAAGAGCAGTCCCTTGTATTGCGTGAAAAGAGAAATGAAGTAATACCAGAATTAAAAAAGAAACTGGAATCAGATTTGTCCTTACTGGGTATGCCAAGTGCCTCTTTTGACATAAAATTGAATACAATTGATGTTTTTACCAACACAGGTATGGACGAGCTTTCTTTCTTATTTACAGCGAATAAAGGAGGTCATTATGGCGAGTTAAAAAAGGTAGCATCGGGCGGTGAATTATCTAGGATTATGTTAGTTATTAAAGCTATTTTGGCTAAATACGAAAAACTGCCAACTATTATGTTTGATGAAATAGATACTGGTGTTTCTGGAGAAATATCTAACCGTATGGCTGATATTATGAAAGATATGAGTGCCGATTTGCAAGTTTTTTCCATAACACACCTTCCGCAAGTAGCATCAAAAGGAAATAATCATTTTAAAGTCTATAAAACAGAAGGCGAAGAGCGTACTATGACAAATTTAAAAAAATTAACCAATGACGAAAGAGTGGTTGAATTGGCTCATATGTTAGGAGGAAAAGACTTGTCTGATTCTGCTTTGGCTCATGCAAGACAACTTTTAAATTAAGGGTTTTTACGGTCTACTTCAATTCAGTTTTAACATATTTTAGATATATTTGAACATTAAATCAAACTATAGAATCAACTATCATGGGATATAACTTATTAAAAGGAAAAAGGGGAATTATTTTTGGAGCATTAGATGAGAATTCTATTGCATGGAAAACAGCACAAACGGTACATGACGAAGGTGGTACTTTTGTGTTAACAAATGCTCCAATAGCCATGAGAATGGGTCAAATAGATGAATTGGCAAAGAAAACGGGTTCTCAAATTATACCAGCAGATGCTACAAGTGTTGAAGATTTAGATAATCTTGTAGCAAAGGCAGTTGAAATTTTAGGAGGTAAAATTGATTTCGTATTACATTCTATTGGTATGTCTGTTAACGTGCGTAAAGGACGTGCCTATACAGATGAGAAATATGATTTTACAGCTAAAGGATGGGATGTTTCGGCCCTTTCTTTCCACAAAGTATTACAATCACTTTACAAAGCAGATGCTATGAATGAGTGGGGTAGTGTAGTAGCATTGACTTATATGGCTGCACAAAGAACTTTCCCAGATTATAATGATATGGCAGATAATAAGGCATATTTAGAGTCTGTTGCACGTAGTTTTGGATACTTCTTTGGTAAAGAAAAGAAAGTTCGTGTAAACACTATTTCACAGTCACCAACGGCAACTACAGCTGGACAAGGAGTAAAAGGTTTTGATGGCTTCATTAGTTATGCGGAAAAAATGTCACCGCTAGGAAATGCCACTGCACAAGATTGTGCGGATTATACGGTAACCTTATTTTCTGATTTAACGAGAAAAGTAACCATGCAGAACTTGTTTCATGACGGTGGTTTTTCAAACACAGGTGTTAGCCAAGAAGTTATTGAGAAATTTTAATAAAACAACTCGTTTTTAATTAGTATTGGAGCCTATTCATTAAAGGAGAGTAATAATGGATTTATCGTTTTCTTTTATCATTCCTGTATACAATAGACCCAACGAAATTAAAGAACTGTTGGATAGTCTGCAGTTACAAACCTATGACAAAACTTTTGAAGTAGTTATCGTCGAAGACGGCTCTACCATTTCATCAGAAGACGTCATTGGTGAGTATGTAGATTCGTTATGCATTTCATATTACAAAAAAAGCAATTCAGGCCCTGGTGATTCTCGCAATCACGGAATGGGTAGGGCAAAGGGTAACTATTTTATAGTACTAGATTCTGACTGTATTCTTCCGCCTCAATATTTGGTAGAAGCAGAAAAGAGTTTACAAGCTGATTATGTGGATTGTTATGGAGGTCCAGATGCTGCACATAAATCATTTTCTGACGTACAGAAAGCTATTAACTATGCTATGACTTCGTTTTTAACAACTGGTGGAATTCGTGGGGGTAAAAAAGCGGTTGATAAATTTCAGCCCAGAAGCTTTAATATGGGTATTTCAAAAGAAGCTTTTGAAAAAGTAGGCGGATACGGAAATATTCACCCCGGGGAAGATCCAGATTTAACGATACGTATTTGGAATAAAGGCTATAAAACCAAATTAATTTCAGAAGCTTTTGTTTATCATAAAAGGCGTATAGACTGGAACAAGTTTTATATACAAGTTAATAAGTTTGGTATGGTAAGACCCATTTTAAACAATTGGCACCCAGAAACCAAAAAAATCACCTATTGGTTTCCTACAGTGTTCTGTTTTGGCTTTATTGTTTCAATTTTATTAGCTTTAATTGGATTTTCTATTCCGGCATATTTGTATGTGATTTATTTTTTAGTTTTATTCATAGATGCGCTAATTAAAACTGGAAATTTAAAAGTTTCATTCTTGTCCTTAATGGCAACAGTGATACAATTTTTTGGATATGGGTACGGATTTTTAAAGTCTACCCTATATATTAATTCCAGTAATAAGAAGGCTGAGGAAATTTTTCCAAAGTTATTTTTTAAGACTTGATAATGAATCGCTTATTAGAATGGATACGCACAGGGTTGAAAAAAAGAAAAGTAAAGGTGTTCTTACTATTCTTACTATGCGCATCATTGGCGTGGCTAATTAATAAGTTGTCTCAAACATATACCAGTAATACTACTTTCCAAATTACTTATGTGAATATACCTTCGGAATTTTTATTAGCTAACACTCCAAAAAATGAATTACAAGTACGTTTAAAAGCAGTTGGTTTTCAGTTTTTAGGATATCATATAAACAAAAAAAACATTCAGTTAGATGTGAGTAAAGTAATGCATAAAGATGATAGTTATTACTTGACATCGGACCAAATAAGAATACAATTAGAAGCACAGCTTAATCAAAGTAGTACCTTAACTGATTTTGACAAGGATGTTATTTATTTTGATTTTTCTTCATTAGAAACAAAAAAGGTACCGGTTAAAGCATTAGTTGATATAACATATACCGCAAATCATATTCTTGAAGGGAAGATCAATGTTTTTCCAGATTCAATACAAGTAACGGGCCCAAAAAGTCAAATAGATTCAATAAAAATTATTACAACAAACTTGTTTAAATTAAAAGAATTAAACAAATCATTTTCTACTGATGTTCCTTTGAAGATTCCCAAACTGTTAAGTAGGGTAAAATTTTCTAATGATGCTGTTCAAATTTCTGGTAAAGTAGTTAAGTTTTCAGAGCAAATTATTGAAGTACCAGTAACGGTTTTAAATTTACCAAAAGGTGTAAAAGTAAGAACCTTCCCTGAAGTTGTAGAGATTCGTTGTCAAGGAACAATTGAACGTTTAAAAGAACTAGATATTAAGGATTTTAGCGTGGTTGCAAACTTTTTAAATGTTTCTTCTGAAACAGGAAATCGATTATCAATTAAATTAGAAAATTATCCAAGAACCCTAAATAGTGCCACAATAAGCGTAAATGAAGTTGAATTTATTTTAAGAAGAGAATGAAGTTTGTTGGCCTAACAGGAGGAATAGGAAGTGGGAAATCTACCGTAGCAGCAATGTTTCAAGAATTGGGCGTACCAGTTTATAATTCCGATGAGCATGCAAAACGTTTAATGAACACCTCAAAGAAAATTAAAAAGCAACTTATAGTATTATTAGGCAACAAATCCTATCATGATAATAAAATAAACAGATCTTTTATTGCCGAAAAAGTCTTTAATGATGCTAGTTTATTGAGTCAACTAAATAGCATTGTACATCCAGTAGTTCGAGAAAATTTTATGAGTTGGTCAAAAAAACAAAACACACCTTATGTAATTCAAGAGACCGCTTTAATATTTGAAAATAAATCTCAAGAGTTATATGATAGTATAATTTTGGTTACCGCACCAAAAGAGGCGAGGATTAATAGGGTGCTTTCTCGAGATAATTCTACTAAAGAACAAATTGAAGCCAGAATGAATAATCAACTTGATGATTCATTAAAGTTTCCGTTGGCCAATTATATCGTTGAAAATATTGACTTAAAAAGTACCCGTACAAAAGTTATTGAAGTACATAAGGCAATTCTAACTAAATCCTAAAGAAATAGGAAATTTAACATTTTTGTTAAGGTTAGGTTAAACGTACTATTGTCTAACTGTTAAATCTTTAATTTTATCCGCAATGAACAAAAAGTTATTTGTGCTCTTAATAGTTTTAATGAGCCTTTCGCTAATTGGTCTGATTTTCGTTCAAAGTTTCTGGATTACAAAATCTATTGATAATAAAGAGGAGCAATTCTCTAATAGTGTTTCAGAAGCATTGAATAGTGTCACCAACAAGATTTCAGAAAGAGAAACTAAAAATTATTTCGATAGATATTTAGATGCTAAGGACAGTATAGGTGAGTTAAAAGGCACACAGCTAACTAATTTTTTCTTCATAGATAGAGACATAAATTCTAATGAAATTTTACTGTACGAACACGGTATTTTAGAAGAAGATTATGGAATTTCGTCCACGTTCTTTGATAATATAGATGATGCTGATACCACTATCATAAAAAATTATACTAGCAAGCGAACCACTTCAATTTTTAAAGAAGATTTTGACTTGGAAGGAAATTCTTTTCGCTTAACGCCAATTCAACGTATAGAAAAGATTGGAGGTCTTAACAAAATGGAAAAGGCTGCTATGGAAGAAATGTTCATGGTGCATGCAAAACGGGTTCCTATTCATAAACGAGTTTCTAAACAAGAAATTGAATTGTTATTGCAACGAGAACTAGAGAATAGAGGTATAGACATAGATTTTGAATATGGTGTATATAGCAATGGTCTGCCTACAAAAATAAAATCGAATAGATTTAAGTATGCAGAAGCTAATATCTATAAGTCGCCAATGTTTGTAGACTATGAAGGAGTGTCTAATTTTGATTTGTTAATATCATTTCCTAAGAAGAAGAGATTCCTGGTTCAATCTATTCTTGGTTTGGCATTATTGTCATTATTGTTCACAATAATTATAGTTGTTGCGTATGCAGGAGCAATATATCAATTGATTCGTCAAAAACAGATATCTGAAATAAAGACAGATTTCATTAATAATATGACGCATGAATTTAAAACGCCTATAGCGACTATAAATTTAGCAGTAGAGGCTATTAAAAACCCAAAGATAATTGCAGACCAAGAGAAGGTTTTGCGGTATTTGCAAATGATTCGTGAGGAAAATAAACGAATGCATGCACAAGTAGAAAATGTGCTGCGTATATCAAAACTAGAAAAGAATCAATTAGATATAAGTAAGGATAGGGTTGATATTCACGACATAATAGAAGATGCTATAACACATGTTCAGCTAATTGTTGATGATAGAGGCGGATATATACATACGCATTTAGATTCTGAAAGGTCTGAGGTTTTAGCAAATGAAATGCATTTTACAAACGTTATCGTAAATATGTTAGATAATGCAATTAAATATTCTAATGAAGCACCTAAAATTGATGTTTTTACAGAACGTGCTAAAAATAATATTATAATAAAAGTTCAAGATCAGGGTGCTGGCATGAGCAAAGGTGTAGTGAAGAAAGTTTTTGAGAAATTTTATCGAGAACACACTGGAGATATACACAACGTAAAGGGACATGGATTAGGGCTGTCATACGTTAAAAAAATAGTTGAAGACCACCAAGGTGAGGTTTATGCCGAAAGTGAAAAAGGAAAAGGAAGTACATTTTACATTAAACTGCCGTTAATATAAAAATTATGGAAACAATAAATAAGAAAATACTTTTAGTAGAGGATGACCCAAATTTTGGGATTGTATTGAAAGATTATTTGTCAATGAATGACTTCGATGTCACTTTGGCGAAAAATGGAATGGAAGGTTTTGAAAAATTCAAAAAAGATAATTACGATATCTGTATTTTGGATGTAATGATGCCATATAAAGATGGTTTTACCTTAGCAAAAGAGATTAGAGAAAAAAATGAAAATGTTCCAATTGTTTTTCTAACGGCTAAAACAATGAAGGAAGATGTTTTAAAAGGATATAAAGCTGGTGCAGATGACTATTTAAATAAGCCATTTGATTCTGAAGTTTTATTAATGAAATTAAAAGCAATATTACTGAGAAAAGCTTCTAATGGTTTAGCGGATAGTAAGAAATTTGAATTTACTATAGGTGGATTTCAGTTAAATTCTAAATTAAGATTTCTTAAGTATAAGGACAACGAGTCAATAAAATTATCTCCAAAAGAGAACGAGTTATTGCGTTTGTTAGCCTTGCATGAAAATGATTTAATGCCACGAGAATTGGCATTAACTAAAATATGGAGAGATGATAATTATTTTACGTCTCGTAGTATGGATGTTTATATTGCTAAATTAAGAAAGTATCTAAAGGTTGACGATTCGGTTGAAATTTTGAATATTCACGGTGAAGGTTTTCGTTTAGTTGTTAAGACTGAAGGAGAATAAATATTAAGAATATTTATAGTATTAAAAAAGCATCTTTTAGAGATGCTTTTTTTGTTTATAGCTTATTGATAATTTCATTTACAATGTCATCAGGTGCTTGGTCAATGGAAACACTTAGTGCATTAGTTGGTATCTCAAGAGTATCAAATTGAGATTGTAATAAGCCTTTTGGCATAAAATGATTTTTACGTTCATTTAAACGTTTATTTATTAGTTCAAAGCTTCCATTTAAATAAACAATTTGATGTTTATCTTCTAAATTACGGCCTAGTATAATTCTATATTTTTCTTTTAAAGCAGAACATACAATAACAGCACCAGTTGTACTATTTTCAACTGCGACATCGTTTAAGCATTCTAACCAGCCTTGGCGATCGTCATCATTTAGCGGTTTACCTTCACTCATTTTTTTTACATTGGCTTCGGGGTGAAAGCTGTCACCATCAAAAAATGGAATATTTAATTTTTCAGCTAATAGTCTTCCTATGGTAGATTTACCACTGCCAGAAACACCCATAACAAATAGTATTTGCTTTTTAATCATTCTTTAAGTTTAATATTTCGGTGTTGATTTTGTTTAATATAAAGCTTTCGCTATAATCAAAATTAAACCAACGTGTAGATTCATTTTTAAGAAACCAGGTAAGTTGTCTTTTTGCAAATCTCCTTGTATTCTTCTTTATTTCTGATATGGCAAATTCAAGTGTCCAAATACCTTCTATGTAATTAAAAAGTTCTCTGTAGCCAACAGTTTGAAGTGCATTAAGCTTTTTGTATGGGTAAACTTCTTTTACTTCACCTAGTAACCCGGCATCGAGCATTAAATCTACTCTTTTGTTTATTCTATTGTATATTATTGTTCGTTCAGCTTTTAAACCAATTGATAGTACTTTAAAATTCCTGGAGGATTTTGGTTTATTTAAAAATGAAGAATATGGTTTACCACTACCTATACAAACCTCTAAAGCTCTAATAACCCGTTGTGGGTTGTGTATGTCTACTTTATTATAATATATAGGATCTAGACTTTCTAATTTATCTTGTAGTAATTTAATGCCATGTTCTTTTAATTCCTTATTTAATTTTTCTCGAACTTCTGCATCAATTTCTGGAAAATTATTTAACCCATCAATAACGGCATTAACGTAAAGACCACTACCGCCAACCATAATGACTATATTTTTTGTTTTAAAAAGAAAGGATATTTTTTCAATAGCCTCACGTTCAAAATCACCTACGGTATATGGTTCATGGATACTTATGTTTTGTATAAAATGATGTTTCACTTGTTCCAGTTCTTCGTGACTAGGAACGGCAGTGCCAATATTCATTTCTTTAAAAAACTGTCTAGAATCAGCAGAAATAATTTCAGTTTTGAAATGCTGTGCTAATAAAATAGCTAATTTGGTTTTACCAATGGCCGTAGGGCCTACAACTGAGATGAGAATTTTATTCATTTAGTATGGATCCACAGTTATAACAATGAGTAGCATCATCTCTATGGCCTTCCTTACTACAAGTAGGGCAACATTGAGTATTTACATGAACATATCTATTACCTGGGCTTTCGCCAGTCTTATCCTTACCTTGTCTAGCAAATTCTGCGGTCACCATGCCCGTTGGAACGGCAATTATGCCATAACCCAATAACATAATAATGGTTGCAATTGCCTGTCCTTGGGGGGTTATTGGTGCAATATCGCCGTAACCAACGGTAGTTAAAGTTACTATTGTCCAATAAATACTTGTAGGGATGCTTGTAAACCCTGCTTCGTCACCTTCAATTAAATACATTAAAGTTCCCATCATCACAGAAGCTATTAATACAGCAAATAGAAATACGGTAATCTTAGCTCTACTTGCTTTAAGTGCTCTTTTTAATTGAGAGGCTTCTCCTAAAAATTGTACAAGTTTTAGAATTCTAAACACCCTTAGCAGTCTAAAAGCACGTACTGCTAATAAAACTTGTGAGCCAGCAAAAATATATGAGATGTAAAGAGGTATTGTCGATAAGAAATCAATAATACCATAAAAGCTAAAAATGTAATGACTAGGCTTTTTTATACATATAATTCTGGCTATATATTCTATAGTAAAGAAAATAGTTACAATCCACTCTAGAATAAATAATATTTCGTGATATTCTGCGTCAATTGCTTTAACGCTTTCAAGCATAATAAGTATAACACTGAAAATAATAATGAAGAATAAAATTATATCGAATAATTTGCCCATGGGTGTATCAGCTTCATAAATAATTTCATGAAGCTTATTTTTCCATGCCACTAATTTATCTTCCTCTTTCAAACTAGTCGTTTAATTCTATTACTTTTAATATTCTTTTCTTTCTTAAATAAGATTCAATCAAAAAATTGGCATCTCTGGTACCGTTCATTGGCGTAATTATACTTTCTAAGATATGAATATTATTTATTTGATAGTTAAGATCATAGAATCCAAAACCAACAAGTGACCCATTTTTTAATAAAATAGCACTTTGTTCTCCAACTTCTCGACCTTTATCAATTAGTAAAACATTTTTACCCCTAAAATTATTTTTAGAAACGGCAGTTAAAACTCTATTATTATAAGCTGTTATTTCTTCCTTTTTAACACATGCTCCTTTACAGGTACCCTCATCATAGCCAGAGCAGTTATTGCGAGCCTCACTAATACCATTCACTTTTTCGCATAAACTATATTCTTTAGTAATTTTAAAGAGATAATTTTTTCCGCTAAAGACACCATTAAAAAGGCCTAATGGTTCTTTACATTCACGAAATGGTTTTATATGTAATGCAAAATATCCGTTTTCATTTTCATATTTACACAGGGCATGACTATACATTCTTTTTTTAGGAATGTTGCTGTACTTAGGTCTAATCTTTAATAGTTCTTCGTATTCTTTTAAAATAGCGACTAGTTCATTACCTGTACGTTCAAAAGTAACTTTTTTTGTGTCTTTGGTTAGTTTTTTTGACTTATCGTTTGTTTTGGTAAAGATTTGATTGACCTTCTTTTTAATATCGCTGGTTTTACTTAGGTAAATAATGTCACCGTCTTTATTATGTAAGTAGAAAACACCGGTTTCGTTAGGCAATTCTCTTACAATATCTAATTGTTTTTCCGAAAGTTCACCTTGTGTTTCTTTTCTAATAGTGTCTTTAATAATTATCTTTTCAGAATCTTTAGCTAATAGTAGTTTAAATAATTTTACGGTGGCTAGGGCATCACCGTTAGCTCTATGGCGGTCACTTACAGGTATGCCTAAAGACCTAACCAGTTTTCCTAAACTATAAGATTCCGCATCGGGTAATAATATTTTTGAAAGATCTACAGTACATAAAGTTTTACGTTCAAAATTATAACCCAATCGTCTAAATTCTGTTCTTAATATTCGATAGTCAAACTGTGCATTGTGAGCAACTAAAACAGTGTCTTCAGTAATCTCAATAATTCTTTTTGCAACTTCAAAGAATTTTGGTGCTGTATGCAACATTTTACTATTTATACCTGTAAGCTTTACAACAAAAGGTTGAATTTCCTTTTCGGGATTTACTAAGCTTATAAACTTGTCAATTACTTTTTGACCATCAAATTTATGAATAGCAATTTCTGTAATACCTTCTTCATTAAATTTTCCGCCTGTGGTTTCTATATCTAAAATTGCGTACATCTATAAATATCTGAATTATTAAGTAGGAGCAGGTGTTTCATTAATTTCTTGACCCAAAGATACTACTTCCTATACGCACCATAGTACTACCTTCTTCTATTGCAATTTTATAATCTCCGCTCATGCCCATAGATAAAGTGGAGAAATCAGGATAACTATTTTTTAATTTGGAGTATAAAGATTTAAGGTTTTTAAATTCTCGCCTAACCTGGCTCATATCATCTGTAAAAGTAGCCATGCCCATTAAACCAGTGAGTTTTACATTTTTAAATTCTTTAAAATCATTATTATTTACTAATGCAATTAACTCCTCTTCATCGAAACCAAACTTTGTATCTTCTTCGGCAATATGTACCTGTAAAAGACAGGAAATAGTTCGATTATGTTTTTTGGCTTGTTTGTTTATTTCTGAAAGTAACCTAGGACTGTCAACACCATGTATTAAAGAAACAAATTGTGCCATATATTTTACTTTGTTTCTTTGTAAGTGGCCAATCATATGCCATTCAATATCTTTTGGCATTTTCTCCCATTTTTCCGTCATTTCTTGAACTTTGTTTTCTCCGAAAATGCGTTGTCCCTCATCATAAACTTGTTGAATATCTGATAAGGGTTTCGTTTTGGAAACAGCAACCAAGGTCACTGAATTGGGAATAGTTTTTAGAACAGTCGAAAGATTTTCTTTTATGGACATGTGTAAAATTTATTATGAAACTAATTTTTAAATTGATTAGCTACATTTTCAGCCTTTTTACTTTCGGTATAATCGTAAAATCCTTCACCCGATTTTATTCCTTTTTTACCGGCCATCACCATATTAATTAATAAAGGTGAAGGGGCATATTTAGGGTTTTTAAACCCGTCATACATAACATTTAATATAGAAAGGCATACATCTAATCCAATAAAATCTGCTAATTGAAGAGGACCCATAGGATGGGCCATTCCTAATTTCATTACTGTATCAATTTCTTGTACGCCTGCCACACCATGATGTAGGGTTTCAATGGCTTCATTGATCATAGGCATTAAAATTCTATTTGCTACAAAGCCAGGGTAATCATTAACCTCTGTAGGGGTTTTTTCCAATTTAATGGAAAGCTCCATAATAGTTTTAGTGGTCAAATCTGAAGTACTGTAACCACGAATAATTTCTACAAGCTTCATTATTGGTACAGGATTCATGAAATGCATTCCAATAACCTTATCTGGTCTGCTAGTAACCGCTGCAATTTGGGTAATTGATATAGATGAAGTGTTTGATGCTAAAATTGTATTTGGTGCACACAAAGCATCTAACTCTTTAAAAATACTTAGTTTAATAGTTACATTTTCGGTTGCTGCTTCTATAGCTAAATCTACTTTTGATACACCCGTTTTTAATTCTGTAAATAAGGTAATGTTGGAAAGAGTTCTTTCCTTATCGGCATCAGATATTTTTTCTTTTACCACCATGCGATCTAAATTGATAGAAATTGTGGTAAGTCCTTTATCTAAAGCTTCTTGAGAAACGTCAATTAAATGTACTTGAAATCCGCTTTGTGCAAATACATGGGCAATTCCATTTCCCATAGTACCAGCGCCAATAACTGCTATGCTTTTCATATTTTCTTTGGATTGAATGCTGATATAATTTGTAAGGCAACTTTTAGAGCTTGAGTACCTTGTTTTAAACTTACAACCGGTGTTGTGTTATTGTTAATAGCGTCTGCAAAAGAATTTAACTCATCTAAAATGGCATTATTAGTTTCTATTGACGGATTCTCAAAATAAATTTGCTTTTTAACGCCTTCGGCATTTTGTAGAATCATATCAAAATCACCCGGTTCTTTAGGAGCGTCTTTCATTTTTACGACTTCTACTTTTTTCTCTAGAAAATCTACCGAGATGTAAGCATCTTTTTGAAAGAAACGCGATTTTCTCATATTTTTCAGAGAAATTCTACTAGCCGTTAAATTAGCTACGCATCCATTTTCAAATTCTAATCTGGCGTTAGCTATATCTGGTGACTGGCTAATTACAGAAACACCACTTGCATTTACTTGTTTAACTTCAGAATTAACGACACTTAAAATTGCATCGATATCATGAATCATTAAATCTAAAACTACGGGTACATCAGTGCCTCTTGGGTTAAATTCGGCTAAACGATGACTTTCAATAAACATAGGTTGCTTTATAGCATGCTTTACAGCTGTAAATGCCGGGTTAAAACGTTCTACATGACCCACTTGACCTTTAACCTTATACTTTGCTTCTAATTCAAGCAAAGATGTTGCTTCTTCCAGAGTATGTGTAATTGGTTTTTCAATGAAAATGTGTTTTCCTTTTTCTATTGATTTTTTTGCACATTGGTAATGAGAAAGAGTAGGGGTTACGATATCAACAACGTCTACTGCGTCAATTAAATCATTGAGGTTTTTGAAATAAGTATAGCCAAATTCTGAACTCACTTTTTCTCCGTTTGAACTATCAGCATCGTGGAAACCAACGAGTTCATAATTTTTAGATTCATTTAGAAGTTTAAGGTGGATTTTACCTAGATGCCCAGCTCCTAAAACACCAACTTTTAACATTTGTTTCGTTTTGTTCAAAAATACACATAGTTGGGTAGTTTTATCCTATGCGTTATTTCAATTTTATAAATTATTAATTTAAGTTTTCCATAGATCTTCCATGGTTAAAAAACTTTACTAACTTTGAAAGTCAAACCAACTACCATTGAAAGATACTTTAAAGCATCGCGGCATGCGAAACCATTTAGCACAATTACTTATAGATAAGGGTATTGCTGATAAAAAGGTGCTTGACGCCGTACGTGAAATACCAAGACATTTATTTATGGACAGTAGTTTTGAAGGCCATGCGTATCAAAACAAAGCATTTCCAATTGCTGCAAATCAAACTATTTCACATCCTTACACTGTAGCATTTCAGACGGAACTATTACAATTAGAGGAGGGTCAAAAAGTTTTGGAAATTGGTACAGGAAGTGGATACCAAACTGCCATTCTTTTGAATTTAAAGGTTAAAGTTTATTCTATTGAACGACAATTAGAGTTATTCAAAAAAACCAATATATTTTTCAAAAAAATGGGCTACAGACCTAAAAAGTTAATATTTGGTGATGGTTATAAAGGGTTGCCAGAACAAGCGCCTTTTGATCGCATAATAGTTACCGCAGGAGCCCCAGAAGTACCAAAAGCTTTGCTTTCGCAATTAAAAGTTGGTGGTAGATTGGTAATTCCTATAGGATTTGAAGAACAAATTATGACACTTTTTGTACGCACGACAAAGATGGAATTTTCAAAGACCGAGTACGGTTCTTTTAAATTTGTGCCATTGTTAGAAAATAAGAACTAGTTATTAAAACTCTTTTTTACACGGTCAAGGTCTCGTTTATTATCACGATCCTTCATTGTTTCCCTTTTATCGTAAAGTTTTTTGCCCTTAGCCAATGCAATCTGCATTTTGGCTAGTCCTCTTTCATTTAAAAATACGCGTAATGGAACAATAGTTAAACCAGAAGCTTTTACCTCTTTACTTAACTTTTTTAGTTCTCTTCTTTGTAAAAGTAATTTTCTTTCAGCTTTAGGCTTATGATTAAAATGAGATGCGTGAGAATACTCGTCAATTTGCATGTTAATAACAAATAACTCGTCCTTATCATTAAACTCGCAGAAACTCTCGGATATTGATGCACGACCTTCACGGATTGCTTTAATTTCCGTACCTGCCAATACAATGCCGGCCGTAAATTTATCCATTAGCTCATATTCAAAACGAGCTCTTTTGTTCTTTATATTAATAGTATTTTGCATTGCCTACAAAAGTAAGAACAATTCAATGAATGTTTTAACCTTTTAAAACTAATTACTAAATGAAATTTAAACCATTAAAAATTAATCAGGGCAATTGCAGTTAAAAACAAGCTTATTTACTGTAGGTATACTATTTACAATCTGTACTATGAATAACGTGCCATTTTCACCGTCATCAATTGAAGAAAATTTTTCTTCACCTATTAATTTATTTACAAATTCTGGAGTAGTATTACTATGCCCAACTATTAAAACTTTTTTATCTAAATTATCAGCTTTAAATTGAGCTATATCTATTGTACTTGGGTCATAATACTGAACATCTATATTCTTTTTAACAGATGTAGGTGCTGCAGTCATTGAAGTTCTATTGTAATCTGTTGAATAAATGGCATCTAATTCAACATCAGCTAATATTTCAGCCCAATGCATAGCTCTGCCTAAACCTTTTTGGTTTAACTCAGGATCGTTATCTTCGGGGTTACTTCTAACTTTTTCTGCATGTCTTATCAGGTAAAATGTAGAAATGGTTGTCTGGTTTGTAAGAGTATCTACTGCTTGCTCTTCTTTGCAGGAAATAGTAATTGAGAGCAGAATTAAAAGAACAAATTTGATAGCTTTCATGAAAAAATGTTAGTTGTATTAATTTAATAACTAAAATTACTTCAAAATAGTACTATAAATAGTCTATTTTTTGTTTTTTTGCATATGAAAAAATTTTGTGGGGCACTTCTTATTGGATTTGTAGTTCTAGGTCTTAAGGCTCAGGAAGTTGTGCTTCCTGTTGATTTTAGACAACAGAACCTTACTGAATATAACAGTAGCTTAATTAATCCTTCATATAGTTTAAATCGCAATAACCCTTCTTCTGTGGCTCTTTGGGCACGGTGGCAGTGGCAGACCTATGATGCGGACCCAACTTCATTATTTTTAAATTACACTGCTAAGTTAAATGATGTTTCTTCTGCAGGTATTGGTTTTTTTCAACATAACACGGGTGTTTTTTTAAATACAGGTGCGGCAGTTAATTATGCCTATAATATAGAATTAAGTGAAAATGTATTTTTGGGGGTTGGGCTTAACTTATTTGCTTTTCAGCAAAAATTAGCTGATGAACGTTTTTTTGTACCTAATCCAATACAAACCACAATTCCTAATGATTTTATCCTTCAAATGGCTCCAGGGGTCAATCTTAGTGTGGATAGGTTTAATTTAGGTTTGGTATCGGAGAATTTGTTCGATTATAATTTTAGTACAAATGAACGTAATACCAGTCCAGATGATCGCATGTTTTTGGCATTGGCAAGTTATGATTTCCCTGTCGCTATACTTAGCACAGATGATAGTTCAATATTAAGACCCTCGGTATATTATAAAACAATTCCCGGTTTAGATAACCAAGTTGGGCTAACAACTTTACTAACTACTAATAAGTATTGGGCGCAGGCAGGTTATAATAGTTTTTATGGTATATCTGGTGGTGTAGGAGGCCGTTTCTTTAAGCGATTATCTATTGGGGCATTGGTTGAAGTAGGTACTAGCTCTAATTTAAAGGGGCAAGACCCATCGTTTGAGCTGGTAACCTCTTACAAGATAGGAAAATTAGAAACACCTGAAGAAAAGCTAGAAGAACAATTAATTGCAGCTGAGGAGAATAAAAAAGAAGAAGAATTACTGGAAAAAGAAGAATCAGTTTCCGAGGAGCTATCGAAAGCTGAGAAACTAGCACTAGAACGCGAAATAAAAAAACAAGAACGATTAGCGCAACAAGATGCTAAAAGAGTAAAAGACTCATTGGATATTGCAGCTAAGCAGGCCGATCTTGCAATAAAGGAATCTAAAAGAGATATAAAGCGAAAACGTGATTCAATAGAAAGCGCAAATGCAGAAAAGGCATTAGCAGCGACAAAAGCATTAGAACAACAAAGAAAACAAGATTCTATAGCTGTAGTTATAAGAAAAGAAGCGGAGGCTATGGCCCTGCTTCAACAACAAAGAAAAGATTCAATAACACAAAGTGAAGCAGCTTTAGCAGAAGCAGAGCGTAAGCAAGCTGAACTGGCTTTAAAGAATGAAGTTGTAAAACCAAAGGCTGGAGAAAGATATGAGGAAGTTGCAAAAGAAGGTGCTTTATCTCCAGGGTATTATTTAATTGCGAATGTGTTTGGTACTAAAAAATACTTTGATGCATTTATGATTGACATGAAGAAAAAAGGCATTGATGCGAAGTCATTCTACAGAGAGTTGAACAAATATAACTATGTTTATTTAGCTAAATTTAGTTCTATAAATGAAGCGAGAGAAGCAAGAGACTCTGGATTGGACGGTAAGTACAACGAGAAGATTTGGATATTTAGAGTAACCGGCGAGTAATTTTTAATTTGGAGATTATAGCTTAAGGAAGGTGTATTTAATTGAAAGTAAGAATAAAATTATTCCTCTTGGTAAAAGAATATAATTTATTGAATACTATATAGAATTGGTGATTTAATATAACCTAATTATTACCAATTGAGGTTGTTTATTTTAATTCTCTTTTTATTAGAACATCTAGGTAGGTAACCGTGTTTAATAAGTATTTACGGTCCTTTGTTAGGGTAGCCATTGTAATAGCACCTTGTATTATAGTAAAGAGTTGTTTTGAAAATTGTAACGGTGATACAGGTAGTTTAAACTCACCATTATTGATTCCGCTTTCAAATACCATTGCTATTTTTCCTTCTATATCTTTTATAGTTTCTTTAGCAGCTGCAGCCAATAAGCGATTATTATGTTGTGCGTCAATACCAACATTTAAAATTGGGCAACCTCCCATGGTTATGGTAAAAACATCGTACTTTTTGTAGAATTCAATAAGATTATTAATCTTATTCAAGGCATTGCCATCTATAGCCAAATGTTCATCAATTGCCTTTAAAAGTAAATTTCGGTTAAATTCAAATGCAGAAAGGGCCAATGCCTCTTTATTCTCAAAATTACCATAAAGAGCACCTTTTGTTAGGTTGGTAGCATTCGTTAAGTCACTCATACTGGTACCAACATAACCATGTTTGTTGAAAACAGGTGCTACAGTCTCGATAATGAATGCGGTTGTTCTTTCGGCTTTGGTTGACATATAGAGCTGTTTTATGCGAATATAAAAAATCTATACTGCATGGTATATATTGTTGATAAAAAAAAGCGTTCTAAATGTAATTAAGAACGCTTTTCTGCTTTTTTATGAGCTTATGCCATAATATCTTCCTGATTTCGAAACACTAGGTTATTGTCAAAAGCATCAAGAAGCACAATACTATCGGTTGTTATCTTACCACTTAGTATAGCTTTAGACATATTGTTTAAAACCTCTTTTTGAATAGCCCTTTTTACTGGTCTGGCTCCAAATTGCGGGTCAAAACTTTTTTCAGCCAAATAAGCAATTGCTTCTTCGGTTGCATCTAAAGTAATTTGTTGTTTATCTAACATTTTTTTGAGATACTCTAATTGAATTTTTACAATCTCTTTAATATTCTTTTTATTTAAAGGAGTAAACATTACAATATCATCAATTCTGTTTATGAACTCTGGACGAATAGTTTTCTTTAATAGCCCTAAAACTTCTATTCTAGCAGATTCAGTGGCGCTGTGTATATCTTTTATATTATCGAATTTATCTTGAATAATTTCACTCCCCATATTACTTGTCATAATAATAATGGTGTTTTTAAAATCTGCAACACGACCTTTATTGTCTGTCAATCTACCTTCGTCTAAAACTTGCAAAAGAATATTAAAAGTATCTGGGTGTGCCTTTTCAATTTCATCTAATAAAACAACAGAGTACGGACGTCTTCTAACAGCTTCTGTCAATTGCCCACCTTCGTCATAACCCAAATATCCTGGAGGTGCACCAACTAATCTACTAACTGAATGCCTTTCTTGGTATTCACTCATATCAATTCTTGTCATAGCATTCTCGTCATCAAATAAGTAAGATGCTAAGGTTTTAGCTAATTCTGTTTTACCTATACCGGTTGTTCCTAAAAAAAGGAAGGAACCAATAGGCTTTTTAGAATCTTGCAATCCGGCTCTACTTCTCCTAATAGCATCGGAAACAGCTTCAATAGCTTCTTCTTGCCCAACAACACGCTTATGGAGTACACTTTCAAGTTTCAATAATTTTTGGCGCTCACTTTGTAACATTTTTGTAACCGGTATACCCGTCCATTTTGCAACAACTTCCGCAATATCATCACTAGTAACTTCTTCTTTAATTAAAGTACCGGCATGTTGTTGAGAACTTAAATTGTTTTGTAATTTGGTTAAACTTTCTTGAGCTTCTTTTATTTTTCCATATCGTAATTCTGCGACTTTACCGTAGTCTCCATTTCGTTCCGCACGTTCAGCTTCAGTTTTATAATTTTCTATATCTAACTTTGTTTGTTGAATAGTGTCAACAACAGATTTTTCACTTTCCCATTGCGCAAAAATTTCATTTCTCTCCTCTTTAATATTAGCTAAGTCTAAATTTAAGACTTGTAATTTTTGCTTGTCATTTTCTCTTTTAATTGCCTCAATTTCAATTTCTATTTGCATAATCTTACGGTCAAGAACATCTAATTCTTCCGGTTTAGAATTTATTTCCATTCGTAATTTAGAAGCAGCCTCATCCATTAGGTCAATGGCTTTATCTGGCAAAAATCTATTGGTTATGTATCGTTGAGATAATTCTACAGCAGAGATTACGGCCTCATCCTTAATACGAACTTTGTGGTGTGCCTCGTACTTTTCTTTAATACCTCTTAATATGGAAATAGCACTTTCAGTATCTGGTTGATCAACAACTACTTTTTGAAATCTTCTTTCTAAAGCTTTATCTTTTTCAAAATATTTTTGATATTCATCTAACGTTGTAGCACCAATTGACCTTAATTCACCTCTTGCCAAAGCCGGTTTAAGAATATTAGCGGCATCCATTGCGCCTTGTCCTCCTCCAGCACCAACTAAAGTGTGTATTTCATCTATAAATAGAATAATATTGCCATCAGCGCTTATCACTTCTTTAATAACAGCCTTTAGTCTTTCTTCAAATTCTCCTTTATACTTAGCACCAGCAATTAAAGCACCCATGTCTAAAGAATAAATGACTTTATCTTTTAGGTTCTCTGGAATATCGCCTTGTATAATTCTGTGTGCTAAACCTTCTACGATAGCGGTTTTACCAACACCAGGTTCTCCTACTAAAATTGGGTTATTTTTGGTTCGTCTTGATAGTATTTGTAATATTCTACGAATTTCTTCATCTCTGCCAATAACAGGGTCTAACTTGCCACTATCAGCAAGTTTATTTAGGTTATTGGCATATTTTTCAAGTGAATTGTAGTTGTCTTCTGCACTCTGAGAAGTAACCTTATCTCCATTTCTAAGTTCTTTTATAGCTGTAGTTAAATGCTTTTCCGTAGCACCTTGATCCTTTAAAATTTGAGCTATTTTACTTTTAGATTTTAAAATGGCTAAGAAAAGATGTTCTATGGAAACATATTCATCTTCCATATTTTTAGCAACAATATTTGCTTCATTTAGCGTTTTACCAGCCTCTCTTGAAAACTGTAAGTCTCCACCGTCTACTTTAGGGAAGGTTAATAGTTCTTTTTCTAAAATTTGAAGAATTAGAGAGCTGTTAATGCCTAATTTCTTAAGCAAAAAAGGCATAACATTTTCTTCTACTTCAGTAAGCGCTTTAAAGATATGTTCGTTTTCTATTTGTTGATGCCCCATATTTTGGGCTATCAGTTGGGCTTGTTGAATAGCCTCTTGTGATTTTATGGTGAAATTATTTATATTCATTCTCTTATTTTTAGTTTATTGTAATACTTTTGACAGGGGTAGTTCAATAATCTTACCATTTGGAATGATAAGACAAAATGACATTAATACAGCAAAAACAACTGTCATTTAGACAGTTTCGATAAATTGAATTATACTATTAATTTAAAGAATTTATGGGATTATTTGGAGGAATTTTTGGAGGGGCAAAGAATGATAACGGTAAGGAAGATACTAGTATTCCATGGAGGCCTTTAACAGCTGTTGAGCAATTCGAAGAAATTAAGAAAGATTCTAGTGCTAGGCCGCAAGTAATTTTCAAACATTCTACAAGTTGTGGTATTAGTAGAATGGTGTTAAACATGTTTAAAAGCAGTTATAGTCTAGAAAATGGACAAATGGATTTTTACTTTTTAGATTTGTTGGCAAATAGATATGTTTCTAATGCGGTTGCGTCTGAGTTTAGCGTAATGCACCAGTCTCCTCAGCTTTTAATTATTAAAAATGGGGTAGTTGTAAAGCACGATTCTCATGGCGCTATATCAGATATTGCATTAGAAAAGTATGTATAAAAAAGCCCCGTTATTTGGGGCTTTTTTATTAATTAAAACTTTGATTATTTAAAATACGCTTTAAATTGTTCTTTAAATCTTCGCCTGCATCATAAACCATTTGTTCATTACTCGGAAAAGGTACTCTCGCTAATTGTAAAAGCGATACTAAGTCATTATCTAAAGCTCTTTTATCTCCATCGTAATTGGCATACATATGTTCAAAAACAAACTGACTTATTAACGGATACTGATTAATTTTTTGCTGCTTTTTTAAGTCTATAAAATTTACGACGCCTGTAACCTGTGCACTTTTAAATTGGGTAAATTGATAGAAATTACATTTTACAGTTTTAAATTTATCTATTTTTATACTGTTACCTAAGCTATCCGAAACAACATTTCCATTACGGTCTTCAACAAATGTATACCCGTCTTTTATCTGCTTTTCTTTACTGATTTGCTTTTCGCTAATCTGTTCTGGAGATATGTTTATATCTTGAAAAGAAACCTCCATTTGGTAATCGTATAATTGATTTTGTATTCTGTTGGTATGGTACTCAGTCCAATTAGAGTTTAAGCCATAAGTATTTAAGTTTAAAAGCTCATCTTCTAATCTTTTTGGTATTATCTTGTCGGTATTGTTTGTCATCTCAACAATAACATAATCCAACCCCTTTAAATATGCCTCATCTATTTTTGAAGTAACATCTTTATAATTTGGGTTTAATTCTTCCAAATATTTAAGATTATTATAAGCATTTCTATAATCTATTTTATAATTAGCCTTTTTTAATAAAGTTGTTGCTTGGTTATATAAATAATCAGAAAGATTTGATTTAGCAGCTATTAAATCATCATCATAATTTTTAAAATTGAATTGTGCTTTTCTATTTTCATCTTGTAAGTATAAAGGCAATAAAGGTCTTATGCGTTCTTGAATGGATTTTAAGCGATCATAAGTGTTATAGATTTCTTCTAAATTGGCTGTATTGCCTTCCTTTTTAAGAAATTTAATATGTTGTAATTCCCGTTCGGTATTCTTACGAAAGCCTTCTTCAAGAAGAACAATATAGGTCTGGTTACTTTTTTTAGTCTTATTCTCCGCAATATTTAAAACGGCCTTATTTATAGCAGCCGTATAATTACCAGAGTTTAGCGCTTCCTGTGTTTTCTTAACGCCGCTACAAGAAAGTAGCAAGCCTATAAAACTTAATAGTAGAAATTTTTTCATGTCTATTATATTTTAAGAATTTATTATAGCTATTTCAACAGCCGTGCCATAAATGACTTTAACCATAACGTTAAGGCTTTGGGAATAGTATGTTTTTGATAAGATGCACTATTTCGCTTTATTTTATTGGGGTTAATAGAACTAGTAGTTATTAACTTATTTTAATAAAAAAGTTATGCTATTCTATATTTTTTTACTCTCCATAAGGTCTCTTATTTGTATTTTTGCGACTTATTTAAAAGAAATAGCAACATGCAACGCGACACTACAATTTTTAATCTTATAGAAGAGGAAAGACAACGCCAAATTAATGGAATTGAACTAATAGCCTCTGAGAATTTTACGAGTCCACAAGTAATGGAAGCACAAGGTTCCGTTCTTACCAATAAATATGCAGAAGGTTACCCAGGTAAAAGATACTATGGTGGTTGTGAAGTTGTAGATAAAGTGGAGCAACTTGCTATAGATAGGGCTAAAGAGCTTTTTGGAGCAGCCTATGCAAACGTTCAACCGCATTCAGGGTCTCAAGCAAATGCAGCAGTTTATCATGCCTGTTTGCAGCCAGGTGATAAAATACTAGGATTTGATTTATCTCATGGTGGTCACTTAACTCATGGTTCACCAGTAAATTTTTCAGGTAGATTATACAACCCGGTGTTTTATGGTGTGGATAAGGAAACTGGACGATTAGATTATGATAAAATTCAAGAAGTAGCTACTAAAGAGAAGCCAAAATTAATTATAGCTGGGGCTTCAGCATACTCTAGAGATATGGACTTTGAGCGTTTTCGTAAAATTGCTGATAGTGTAAATGCAATTTTATTAGCAGATATTTCTCACCCAGCAGGTCTTATTGCTAAAGGTTTATTAAATAATCCAATACCACATTGTCATATAGTTACAACAACAACTCATAAAACGCTTAGAGGTCCAAGAGGAGGATTAATATTAATGGGTGAAGATTTTGATAACCCTTTTGGTATTACTTTAAAAAATGGAAATCTAAGAAAAATGTCTGCATTATTAGATTTGGCGGTATTTCCTGGAAATCAAGGTGGACCATTAGAACACGTTATTGCAGGTAAAGCAATTGCATTTGGAGAGGCTTTGACGGAATCTTATGGTACATATATATCTCAGGTAAAAAAGAATGCAGATGCCATGGCAAAAGCATTTGTGAAAAGAGGTTATAATATTATTTCTGACGGCACAGATAATCACATGATGCTTATTGATTTAAGAAATAAAGATATTTCGGGTAAAGATGCCGAAAAAGCTTTAGTTCTTGCGGATATTACTGCCAATAAGAATATGGTTCCTTTTGATGACAAATCTCCATTTGTAACGTCTGGTATCCGTTTTGGAACTGCAGCTATAACCACAAGAGGTTTAGTTGAAAGCGATATGGAAAAAGTAGTTGAGTTTATTGATCAAGTGATTGTAAACCCTGAAAACATAACTATAATTAAAGAGGTAAGAGCTAAGGTAAATGAGATGATGAAAACGAGACCAATTTTTAATGCATAATTAAAAATTGGTTTTTTTTGTTACTCCGTTAAAAATTCCAAATCACCACTTACATAAGTATTTCTATTTACTTGATAAATAGAAGCTTCGTCATCTTTATCTAAATAAATACCCCAATATTCAAAATAAGAATTTGGGGTAAATTCTATTGAATGTCGGTCTAATTCAGAATCTTCTATATTGTCCTCATAAATAGGGACAAAGATTTCATATGGTTTTTGTGTTAATCCTCTAGTTAAAAAGACATAATTGCAGGCAATTTGTTTTATGATTTCATTTAATTGAGAGGATATGCTCTTGTTGTAAATTCTTTTTATGACAATACTTGTGTCGTTTAAAGAAATAGTAAGCTCTTCAATGTCAATATTATAGTCGTTGTTTGCGTCTACAATGTTTAAACAGTATTGTAACGGAGAATCATTTTTAATATTATTACCCCATCTATCTGTACTAAAATGAGAAAACAATTCTAATAAATCTAAATTGCAAGACATCTCCAAAACTAAATGTATAGAATCTGAAGTACACGTTTTACTTTTTAGTTTTACCGTTGAAAAATAATGGTACTCTAATGATTTTAAGAAATAATCTAAGCCAATTATTTCTTTTGTAAATTCTATATTTATTAAAGAATTTTTAATAAAATTTTCAATGTTAAAAGGCATAAAAGTATGTTTTGTATGTATTCTATACACATAAAGATACTTTTATTAGGCTGTCTATTGACCTAGGATTACCTTAGAATATTGGAGGAGATTATTATAAAATAAATCTATAAATTATAAAACACTGATTATCAGTATGTTGAAAATATTTATTTATTTTATAGAAAGCCTCTATTTTTAGCTTCGTTTATAAGTGCAAGGTCATTTCCGTTTTTAACATGAAAAAGAGCCTTTAATTGTCTTTTGCGAGCTTCAACAGTTGTATTGGCTGAACCAATTAATGGTGCAATGTCTCTAGTATGTATTCCTTGTGATAAATGATAAAGAATTTTTTGGTCTTGCTCATCAATTATAATATCACTGGACATTCTTCTGCGTATAGCAGAAAGAGCACTTGCTGTGTAGTAAGGAGAATTATTTGAAATGGTTTCTACCATGGCTTTTAGAGACATTTCATCTATCTCGGATTTAACCATATAACCATCTGGGTTTACGGTTTTAAAAATATTATTAATTCTAAAATTATCACTATAAGAAGACATGAAAACTACTTTAGAATTTGGCACTTCAGCTCTGGCAATAATTCCTAAATCAATACCAGTTCTTTGGTCTTTAGATTCTGGAGAAAACAACTGAATGTCCAAAAGTATAATATCATAGGGGATAGCACGCTTAGATGCTTCTATCTTGATTTTACCTTTTTCAAAGCTTTTTGCTATTTCAACTTTTACATTAAAGCCAGAGAATTCCGAATCTTCAAGAATATACTTATACCCTAAAGTGGTCATCTCATGATCATCTACAGCCAAAATTCGTACAGTGTTCATATCTATTATTAGATTCTATCGTAATGTACTAAACGTTTTTTACTTGTGTATTATTATCAGAAAAAATATTTGATTCTTTTTTTAGAGGTATTTGTAGGTTTATTGTTGTTCCATTGTTTTCACTTGAGTCTACTTGGAAAGTACCATTTAGCTTGTTTATTCTTGATGTTATGTTTCTAAGGCCAATACCTTTTTTACCTTTATTCACATTAAATCCACGCCCATTATCACTCATAATAACATTAAAAATATCATCATTTCTATAAAATGTTATTTCAAAATGGGAACAATTTGCATGTTTTATGGCATTCTGAAAGGTTTCTTGAATAATTCGGTAGACATTTATTTTAACAGCACCTTCTAGACTATCCCAGTTTTCATCATTATAATGAAAAAAGGTCTCAATATTCATATTCTTATTATGGTTTGCTAGTAACGTAGCAATAGAATCGGTAAAATTAGTAATTTTTTGATAAGCACTATGGCTTAATTCATGTGAAATAGAGCGTATTTCATGCTCTATTTCTTGTAATGAGCCTAATGCTTTTGTTCTTTCTTGAATTGCTTCATCGGTAGACCTTTTATTTAAACCGGTTAAGATCATACGTGCCCCAAGCATTTTGCCTAAAACACCATCATGTAATTCTTCTGAAATTCTTTTCTGTTCTAAACGTTTAACCTCATCTACTTTTTGCTTTTGTGTAAGCATTAAATTGAATATTTCTTGATTGTTTGCTTGTTGCTGTTGATCAAAACGAAGTTTTTGGTTTTTTGCACGTTGGTTAATAATAATGTAGATAGAAAGTCCCAATAGAAAAAAGCCAGCTGCTATGCCTATCCAAATTTGTTTTTGCTTGGATAGGACTTCTTTTTCGCCCACTAATTCTACATTTTCAGCAATAAACTCATCTGTTTCAAAACGAATACGGGCAAATTTATTTTGTTGTTGACGTTCTTCTTTTTGAAGGCTATCGTTAAGTGTGGTATATTTTTTAAAGTATTCGGTGGCGTTTTGTTTGTCTAAAGCTGCTAAAAAGGGCCAAGTTTTTAATAAGCTCTCGTTATTGTTTGTTTCAATTGCGTATTTCTCCGCTGTTTTGGCATTTTGTATGGCTTTGGCGGTATCTTTCGTAAGGGCATTGTATTCAGCTAAAGTATAGAAGCTAGTTGCTAAGCTATAAGTTTCATTTTCTGCAAGTTTAATATTTATTGCTTTATTAAATAAGTGTTTAACTTCTGAAGTATCCTTTTTATAAAGTTTTGCTGTGGCCAGATTACTTAAAGCTCGGGCATATAAACTTGGGTTTTTTAATTGTAAACTATCAATATTTAAAACAGTCTTAAAACTTTCAATCGCTAAAGAATATTCTTTTATATTTCGATATGTAACTCCCTTATTATTGATAATACTTGCTTCGTAAATATCCTTATTAATTTCTTCCTTTAAGTAAAAAATAGCTTCGTTATAATAAGATAGCGACTTTTGGTAATCACCCAAATCACCTAAGACTATACCTAAAAGATTATAACATTTATATAAATTAAAATTTTCATTAAGAATTTTAAACTGCTTTATTGCTTTTATTAAGGTAGCTTCAGCACTTGCATAATCTTTAATTTGCATTTGAATATTTGCCATACTTAAAAGCATTCGTCCAGAAAATGATTTATTAACGTTCTGGTCAAAAATTTTTTGTGCTTCTGAATAAGAATAATAGGCACTGTCCTTTATAGTTTTATTTTCAAAAAAAAGTGCTAAATCCCATAAAGCGTTTCCTAATGCTAAACTGTCCCCAGCTTTGTTATTTAAATAAATGGCTTTTTTATTGATTTTTCGGTATAGACTACTATCTAAACTTGAGGGCAAATTAAATGAGAGGTAAGAAAAATAGCTGGTTTTTAAAGAATCGTTTGGTGTTTGCTCTGCATAGGTATATGCCTTGTTTAAGAGTAGTAACTTGTTTTCTGGCGAAGAATTAGGATTGTTAATCTGTTTCACCCATGTAGTAATACTATCGTTAGGAATGTTATTTTCATTAGGGGGTGAAGCTTGCTGTATTTTAGTACAACTAAGGTCTATTAAAAGAAATATAAATAATAAAAAGATGTGCTTGCTCAAAAAGGTATTTTTTTGGTTAAAACCAAGGTATAAAAAAAGTCCTTAACCCTAAAGTTAAAGACTTTTAATTACTTTATATTATAATTAAGCAGTTTTGCCATTACCTCTATCTACCGGTGGCACGTAACAATCTCCACAAGCTAATGCTTTAGAGATATCATTCATAAAATCAAACTCACTAGCGGTGTTTTCTACAACGTAAGTTGCCATTCCTAATGCCATTACTGCTACTGCTAAAATACTTGTTACTTTTTTCATGTTCTGTGTTTTAAGGGGTTTTTGGTTTATTATAGTACTAAAGTAAAACCCTTTTGGGAGTAGGGAATATAAAATGGTAGGACTTAAGTAAATGACCTAGTTCTGTTAGTAAATGACCCAATTGTAAGAGAATTCTTTAATTAAGGTTGGAGAGGGTGTTTTTAGAAAGAAAATCCTTAAGGTTTTCCATATTCTCACGGTACGATTTTGAAAAAGGAATATTTTCATTTACCGCCTTTAAAGCGCAAATAGATTTACCGAAATTTATACGCGAAACATAGCTGGTGTTGACAATGTAGCTTTGATGAATGCGCATAAAGTTATTAGGTAACGTATTCTCAAAGGTTTTTAGTGTTTTATAAGCATTTATAATAGTACCATCTTTCATAAAAAACTCGGTCGTATTATTATCTGCTTTTAAATATAGAATGTCATTAGTATTCAGATATTGAAAATCGTTGTAAGATTTTAATATTAAAGTAGCTGGTGCCTTTTCTTTTGGCATCCTTTTTTTAAGCTTTAATAACGATTTACGAATATCAAATTCGTTATACGGTTTTAGCCAATAATCGAAAAACCCATTCTTTATGGCATCATAAGCATAATCTTTAGTAGATGCAATACCTATTAGTATTGGTAATTGACTTACATATTGATGAATTTCGGTTACCATTAAAAAAATGGAGGCGTATTCATTGTTTAGGTTGATGAAAACGACATCTGGAGCGTATTTTAGAATATCGTTTAATCCGTCAGAAGGATCACTAGTAGTATTTACACATTCAAAATCACCATATTCACCCAAAAAAGCATGTAGCTGCAAATTTGAAACCGCATCTGAATCGATTATGGTATACGTGTAATCCAAAAGTTATAGTGTCTAGTACGAAATTAGACATAGGTATTTAAATGACGACCAAGAATGTCCTTATAAAAACGGAGGACATATTGATAAAATGAGTGTTCATAGGGGTTTTGAAAGAAAAATCTTTCACAATTTAGAAGCTAAATGGATTTAATTCTTCTCTTTTGCTTGAAAAGCACCTAAATCCGGAGCAGGTAATCGAGATGTTTCAACGATGTCCAATGGGGTAGTGGTAGCCACATTAATATCGCCTTTATTGATAAGATTTGAGTCTAATCCTATTCTAAAATCATTTTTAGAAGGTAAAAAATAGTCAGCTTCTATGTTAACCAGTATTTCAGAATACCGTTCTTTATTTGTAAAGTCATATAAATTGTTAAAGTCGGTACTTATTTGATTTTCGGAGAATTTTATAAAGCAGTTTTGAAAGTTAAAATTAAAAGCATTTGTAGTGTTAGTTGTAAGTAGTATTTCATTTAGACTGTTACCATCAATAATACAATTCTTAAAATTGGTTTGTTCTAAATCATTACCAATTTCTTGATTATTATATGAGGTATTGCTAATTTCTAATGAAGCGCTAGTTCTAAAACCTTTAGTCCAGTAATTAGCAATGGTAGAATGTATAAAACTGTAATTACCACCATTCTCTATTGCTAAAGATGCATTACCTGCGCCACCTAAGATTAAGTTAGATGCTTTAATTTCAGCGTTATTAGCCCATAGGTTGTTTCTGCTATTATTAAAGATTTTACTATTCTCAATTATTAAGGTGTTACCGGTATTAGTAGTAGCACCTTCAACATATAATCCAATTTGGCCATTTTTAATGGTAAGATGATTCATGTAGTTTTGTGTACTACCTGCACTAATCCATAGTGTACCCCATTGGCCTGGTAAATCTTCATATTCAGGTTCAAGTCTATCACCTTCAAAAATAACTTCACCTTCCATTAACTCTTCATTAGTACTTAGTTCTCCATTTATCGTAATTAAGGCATTGTTTTGAACATATATTCCAGAGTTTTTATGAAAATGAACTCGAGCACCCGAATCAATGATAAGTTCCTTGCCTTCTGGGACTATGGCATACCCATAAATCACGTAAGATTTACTGTTTGTGAAATTTAAATCTTCATTATTGAGGTTAAAACCATTTACTTGTACTGGATTTCCTAAATCGTCATTATAGAGTACTACAGTTTCTTCGTTAAATTCGTCATCCTTCTTTGGGAATAAAAATATAGCATCTTTTGCTAGAGTAACCAATTCTACTGCTTGTTGATGCGATTTGCTTTTAAATTGAATGGCATCGGTATAAACTATTTCGTTAATTGTATTATCCGTTATTTCAATGGTCGTTTCTATCAAAACAAAAAGACTGTCTTGAGCATAAAGTGGTACATTATTAAAGGTTTTACCAGCAACACCATCTACATTAAGATTATAAAAACTATCCGTTCCATTTTTAAGCGAAATACTTGGTATTATAATATCATCTTTAGTGTTGTTGTATACTTTTAAAGTATATGTGCTACTCCCTATAGATGCAAAAACAGTGTCTAAGTAAACCGTATCTTTTGAAAAAGTTAGGTTCCCCTGGCTTTGGGTATACCCAAAATCTTTCCTGCATGAAGTACTCCATAGAATTCCAAATAAAACTAAGAGGGCAATTATGATTCTGGATAGCACGTTAATATTATTTTAATGTATTTTATGAAAGGAAAACATCTTTAATATTTTCAGGTATTCTTAGGGGTCTATAGGTTTTACTATGAAGTAAACACCATTCTGTACTTGCTTTTACTAATAATTTATTGGTTTTGCCGTGATACATTTCTACTATTCTAATTGATTTTGCCCCCGAGCTAGACGCAATATATGTGGAAATAAGAATAGGGTCGTTTAAAACTGCTGAATTCTTATATTCAATATGATGGCTTAGTACAACCCATATAACTTCTTCTTGCATGTGCGGCGAAGCTTTTGCTTGCCAATGTTCTTTAGAGATATCTTGAATCCATTGAACATAGCGTACATTGTTAACGTGGTTTAAATCATCTAAATCGTCATTAGAAACAATGATTTTTTTTTTAAATCCGTTCATGTTATTTTTTCTGGATTTGTACTTCGAACATTTTATCCCAATACTTACCGGTAACAAAAAATGTTTTCCTTTCTGGGTGGTAAGCAATACCGTTTAAAACATAGTTTACTTTGTCCCAATTTGCTGTTTTAGTAATCATGTCGCTAAGTCCGCTGAAATTAATAACGCCTTCAATAGCACCAGTATTGCTATCAATAATCATTACACTAGGTTTTTGATATACATTAGCATAAATTTTACCGTTAACAAATTCAAGTTCATTTGCAGAATTGAAAATTGAAGAGTTAGTAACCGTTTCAATATAACCTTCCTCAGTCATAGTATCTGGATTTAAAAACCAAATTTTTTCAGTGCCATCACTTTTAAAAAGTTTAGAACCATCATTAGTAAAGCCCCAGCCTTCTCGACTTTTACCATATTGAAAATTGTCAAGCTTTTTAAATGTTTTTAAGTCGTAAATAAAACCAAGACCACTTTGCCAGGTAAGTTGGTATATTTTATTATTTAGTATCGTAATACCTTCGCCAAAATAACTATGATCTAAATCTATTTGTTCATAAACTTCACCAGTTTTAAAATTTAGTTTTCTTAAAAAAGACTCTCCTTTTTTACCTGTAGATTCATACAAGGTGTCATTGTAGAATTCTAGCCCTTGCGTATATGCTTTTGTGTCGTGTGGGTATTCATTAATAATGGTGTAGGTATAAATTTCAGGAGCTTTTTCAGATAGTACTTTAATATTCTTATTAATTTCTATAGTTTCATTTTCATAAGAAATCTTAGCTGTTAAAATCTTAGAACCTAATGTAGGTACATTAATTAAGATTTTACCATTATTTACAGGAAGTTCATGACCGTCAATAGTATAAATTACATGTTGAATTTCTTTATTCTTTTTATTTTCAATGCTAATACCTACATTTTTATTCTGATTAAATTGATTGAGATTATTTTCGATTTTAATTTCAAACAAAGATGATGCTTTTTGATTTCCGCTACCGCAAGAAGCAAATAAGCTGGTAATTAGAATTATACAATAAAATTTAAATGTACTCATTACTATAAATTGATTTTAAGATTTTGTAGTAAGATTGTTTACTATTCGTGCAAGGTAATTTAATTCATAAAAATAGAAACTAAAAGGATTGGGAAAGATTTAAAAGATTGTATATTTGCACCTGG